>Ga0256832_1000954_pt1 | contig 19303 bp, 17 predicted proteins | sample 134614metaG_FD_190534 | JGI IMG/M metagenome (GOLD analysis project Ga0256832, IMG submission 190534) | Hydrothermal vent microbial communities from Lau Basin, Pacific Ocean - 134-614 | ecosystem: Environmental > Aquatic > Marine > Hydrothermal vents | place: Pacific Ocean: Lau Basin | collected...
GGCTAAAGCCCCAAATTTTATTTATGCTCTCTCCCCGTCGGCTGAAGCCGACGGCAAAGGGGATAGGGGCGCTTTACTTGTCCCGCACTTACTTGCCCATAAAAGATAGCAACAGACCTCTATCAAGCAACAAGCCTAAGCGGAAGGACCAAAGCTTAAATCCGGCAAAGCATGTAAGTGCGGGACGGCAATGTTTGTTTATCCCCTTCGGGGATAGGGGTGATGTATATTTATCGGATCCCGCCGGAATTTTGCCCGCAAAATCAATTGGTATTCAATAATTTATGGATGGAAAGGACTTTTTCAGGAAGTCCTAAACAGGACTCCGCTTGGTTTGTTTGCATCAAAGCTCTTATCTTTGCAGACCACTGAATGGGCCTATAGCTCAACCGGTTAGAGCACCTGACTCATAATCAGGGGGTTCGGGGTTCAAGTCCCTGTGGGCCCACAAGCTGGCCGCGGCGCACTACGCATCCGGGCGGATGCGTAGTGCGCCGCGGTTTTTTACGGGCGTTCAAGTGCCGCTGCCCATTGGTGGAGATAATGTGCGGCATGCCGCATGCTGTCTTTGGTGTCATGTGCCCAATCTGCGAGTTGGTGGACGGTGATACCTTGCGGGGCGACATCCGGATCGGCGACACCGGCAATCACCACAACCGGCTTGCCGTAGCGCCCGGCCAGTTTGGTAATTTGCCCCACGACCTTGCCCGAAAAACTATGCCGGTCCAATTTGCCCTCGCCGGTGATGACGAGATCTGCCCGTCGAATGGCCGTCTCCAGACCGGTCCAGGCGGCGATTTGTTCAAATGCACGGTGTAGATCTGCGCCCAGCAGCCCGCGCATGCAAATGCCGATGCCGCCGGCTGCTCCACCGCCGGTCAGCTCGCTCAGGTCTTGCCCACTATAGCCGGACACGACCCGGATGAGATTTTCCAAGCCCGCCGCCAGGCGGGCAATCTGCTCCTTGGAAGCGCCTTTTTGTGCGGCAAAGTCCACGGCGGCAGCGGGCGGTACGCCGACATCGTACAGGAGATGGTAAGATCCGGTGGGGGCGGCTTCCGGTGCGGTGACGGAATGTACCTGCGCCATGTTGCGGCCGATCGGAGCCAGGATGTGGCCCTGTGCATTCAGAAAGCGAAAGCCCAGCGCATGCGCAATCCCCATCCCGCCGTCAAAAGTGGCGCTGCCGCCGGCGAAGACATAGATCTGTCGTGCGTGGCGCCTCGCGCCTTCGATGAGTTGGCCGGTGCCGAGCGTGGTGGTGACTTCGGGATTGCGCTCCGTCTCGGCGAGCAGGCTCAAACCCGATGCCTTGGCCATTTCGATCAATGCCCGCGTGCCACAGTGGCCGTAATAGGTGGTGATGGGGCGCATCAGGGGATCGGCTACCCGGGCGCGGACGCGCCGGCAGTGCAAATACGGCGAGACAGTGTCCAGAGAAGATTCGCCGCCGTCGGCGGCGGGGGTTATGGTCACCTGCCAGTCCGGATGTGTCGCTCGCAATCCCCCGGCGATGGCTTCGGCGGCTTGGCGGGCGGTCAGCGAACCCCGAAACTTATCGGGGGCGATGAGTATGTGCGCAGTCTCTTTTTTCATTGGGCCGGGTGGGGAATATACGCATTTTCCGGAGGCGCCGGTGGCTTTCTCTATTCACCGGCTGTGGGCGGGCGAAGCGCCTGGCTTGACGCGCCCTAAACAACAATTTGTTTCTTTCCCCGGCAGCCGGCGGGCGCCGGAATATTTTTCAACATTTCCAATTTGGAAATTCAAAAATTTGTAGATTTTCAAATGTGATTTTCCCTGGTGCCTAACTGTGGGTTTTTTAGAGAGTAATATATTAAAAAAATATTGATAGCAATTAGGCTGTGGGATCGGCTTGTTGAAAAGTGGAAAATTTTGTGGAAAACAGGCGCGCCCGCGCCTGTTTTCCACAAAAGCGATTTGTTTTTTCCACAATTGTGGAGAAACAAAAGCTTTGCCGGGCTTTTTTTCTATGGATTTTTGGATTAGCTTTGAGTTTGGGTACGGTGATGAAGTTTTTTTGTAAGCATTTTGATATAGTGTATTCGTAAATATATGCCGATTATTGAGTTTGCGGTTAATAATTATGAGTAAACGAGGGAATACCGCAAGAAAAATTTCGCCAGGGCAGCGGGGCCGTCCCGGGGGCGAAAATGAAAAACGACAAGTCAGATGGCCGAAAAAAAACGAAAATCTGAGCGGGCTGCGCCGGAGAAAGTGAAGAAATCAAACAAAACGTTTGATGACGCGCTATTGATGCACGGGAAGGTGCCGCCGCAGGCGCTGCCACTGGAGGAAAGTGTGCTGGGTGCGCTGATGTTGGACAAGGACGGTTTGATAGCGGTCATAGACATATTGGAGCCGGAGTCCTTCTATTTGGAGGCTCATCAGCATATATATCGTGCAATCAAGGCCTTGTTTGAGCATTCGCGACCGGTGGATTTGCTGACGGTCACGGAGCAGTTGCGGAGAGACGGCAAGCTGGAGCAGGCGGGTGGGGCACACTATCTGGTGCAGCTGACCAATAAAGTGGCCTCCGCCGCCAATATTGAATACCACGCGCGCATCATTGCCGAGATGCATATCAAGCGGTCACTCATTTCGATTTCTACCAAGGTGATCGGACAGGCCTATGATGACACCGTGGATGTATTTGACCTGCTGGAGGTGGCGGAGCAAGGCCTGTATTCCATCACCCAAAACAATCTGTCCAAGAACTTCGAGCAACTGGGCTCGTTGGCGGCGCGCGTGCAAAAGCATGTGGAAGAGCTCTCCGAACGCGGGCAGAGTCTGACGGGCGTGCCTTCCGGTTTTGCGGCCCTGGACCGCATGACGGGTGGTTGGCAGCCATCCGACCTGATCATCGTCGCCGCCCGCCCGGGGATGGGTAAGACCTCGCTGGCCTTGAACTTTGCGCGCAATGCCTCCATGGACCACGGCCAGGCGGTGGCTTTGTTTTCGCTTGAAATGGGGGCCGTGCAACTGGCGCGTAAGATTATCGCCTCCGAGGCCGAAATTGAGTTGAAGAAATTCCGGGACGGGTCTCTGGAACCATACGAATGGGTACAATTGAACAAGGCGATCGAGCGCCTGGACAAGGCCGCCATCTATATTGACGACACGCCCGCCATCAGTATTTTTGAGCTGCGGGCCAAGTGCCGCCGACTCAAATCGCAAACGGGACTCGGCCTGGTCATTGTGGACTATCTGCAGTTGATGACCATTGGCAGCGAAGGCAAAAACAAAAACCGGGAACAGGAGATCTCGACCATCTCGCGCTCATTGAAGGCCCTGGCCAAGGAGCTCGACCTGCCGATCATCGCGCTGTCTCAGTTGTCGCGGCAAGTGGAAGCCCGCGGCGGCACCAAGCGCCCCGTCCTGTCCGATTTGCGGGAATCCGGCGCCATTGAGCAAGACGCTGACCTGGTGACCTTCGTCTATCGCCCGGAATATTACGGCCTGGATCAGGATGAGGAAGGCAATCCTGTGGCCGGTCTGGCAGAATTTATCATCGCCAAGCACCGCAACGGCGCCACAGGGACTGTCAAACTCCGATGGATCGGACAGTTTACCAAGTTTGCCGATTATGATGACGACTTCAATCTGGTCATGCCCGGCGGCCCGGTCGAAATATCATCACGCATCAACGAGGGGCGCCCGCCGGATGACCCCGGGGATACGCCTTTTTGAGTGGTAATATTCTCTTATGGCGAAAAACCATCCCGCAAAGTACAAGCGCAATAAAAAGAAGCCAAACGCAACTCCGCCGTCAAACGCAATACCGGAGCGGCCGGGCCCCCTGCCGTCAAACTCCGGCTCAATAAGTATATCGCCCAATGCGGCATCTGCTCGCGTCGTCGTGCGGTGGACTTGATAAAGGCCGGTGAGGTGACTGTCAATGGCGACGTCGTCACCCATCCGGCCTATGAAGTCCGGCAGGATGATGTCATCCGCTACAAGGGAAAGGTCGTGAAACCCACAGAAGAAAAGGTGTACATTTTGATGAACAAACCGAAAAATGTCATCACGACGGTCAAGGATGAGCGCGGGCGGCTGACGGTCATAGACCTATTGCGCAACAAAGTGCCGCAACGGGTTTTTCCTGTCGGCCGGCTGGATCGCCATACTACCGGCTTGTTGTTGCTGACCAACGATGGGGAACTGGCCCACCAACTGTCGCATCCGTCATACCGGATGAAGAAGATCTACCATGTCACTCTGGACAAAGCACTCACCCGGGCAGATATGGACAAAATAGAGAGAGGTATCCGGCTGGAAGAGGGCATTGCCCGCGTGGACGGCCTCTATGTGCCGGACCCGAAGTCTCCGCACAAAATTGCGCTTGAGTTGCACATTGGTTGGAATCGCGTGGTGCGCCGCATCTTTGAATACCTGGGTTATGAAGTGCGCAAGCTGGATCGCGTCTATTACGCCGGCCTTACCAAGAAAGACCTGAAGCGCGGCTGGTTTCGTCACCTGACCGCGCAAGAGGTCATCATGCTGAAGCATTTCAGCAGGCGCTGATTCAATTGCCCGGAACGCGGATGATCGTGCCCGGGAGCAACTTGCCGGTGTGCACCAGGTCCTTATTCATCTCCATGAGAGTATCTAGGCTGATCCCCAGCCAATTGGCGAGGTCATTCAGTGATGTGGACTTGCGGATGGCGTATTTTTTCAGCTTGATGCGGCGCATGCGGCCGGGGGCCACGCTCTGAAGCGAAGTCGTCGGGTGCGTACTTTCCATTTTGACTTGCATCGGCAGACGAGGCAACTGCTCGGTGGGCCGTACGGCCGGGCGGCGGACTACGGTCTTTCTCTTTGAGAAGAGGGGCCCTTTGTGAACGGCCAGCTTGGGCTTGTAAATGGTGAGCGGCGTGCCGGCTTCGGGATACATAGCCAGCGTGCCGTTCCATTCCATGATGGCCTGAGGTGTGCAGTGGTACTTGCGGGCGACATCCCAGAGTGACTCGCCGGCCTTTACGTGGTAGGTCTCTTTATGGAAGGCCGCATTTTGAGCTAGCAAGTCCGCATTGGATTCCAAATGGAAATAGTCGCGGACGATGGGATAGGTACGCTCCGGGATATAAATGGCCATGCCGGCCGGTACAATGCCTTTGATATAGGCCGGATTGAGCCGGTACAACAAGTCGGCGTCTATGTCGAGCAGTTTTGCCAACTCTTCGAGCGTGGTATCATCTTTGAGTGTGATTTTGACCTTCATGTATAGGTCTCTTTCGGGAAATACCGGCGTGAGCCCGTACTCGTCATAATAATTTAACACGTAAGTAGCCGCAATATAGGCCGGCACATAGTTGCGGGTTTCTCTGGGCAGGTAGCGTTTGAGCCGCCAGAAGTTTTTGGAGTGGGAGCGCCGGATGGCGCGGTTGACGCGGCCGCCGCCGCTGTTGTAAGCGGCGAGTGCAAGCGTCCAATTCTTGAAGCGGTTGTGCGACATGCGCAGATATTCGATGGCCGCTTTGGTGGACTTTTCGGGATCCAGCCGCTCATCTATAATGTCATTGACAATGAGCCCGTGCGCACGCGCCGTCTGGGGCATAAACTGCCAAATACCGCGTGCACCGACCGGCGAAGTCGCCGTCGGTATCAAGGACGATTCGATGACAGCCAGATACTTGAGCTCCTCCGGCATATTGTGCTCTGCCAATAACCGCTCAATCATCGGGAAGTACAAATAGGCCCGCCCCAGCATTTCCTCTGTACGACTGCGATTCTCATATATATAGCGATGTATGATGCGCAATACCGGCCCTGTCGGACGAAGCGGTACGACGGATTTGATACGCTTAAGATCGCGTTTGATCGCGTCTATGGAATATGTGCGTACCGCACGCCGGCTTGCATCGGGTGCATTGTTGATGAACACGGGCCGTTGTGCCGTGGCAGGTACCCACCACAGGCAAAGAAGCAAAGCAGTAACCCCCCAAGACAATAGTGCTCTCATATAGTGCTTGTTTGTTTGTTTTTGACCGGTTGGTGATCGTCAGAGATCAGAAGGGCGTTTAGTTTACTTGTCAACCGATGAGGGTTTGGGTTTCACGTTTTGTGAAAGCTCAAAACCACCTGATTACAACAGTCCTTGACCCAAAAAGAAAGTGCCCGGATGGGCACGGGGCATAACAGCGCGCCGGCTGTTTGGTTCGTCTTACGGCGCAAAGATAAACGTGAATTTCGCATCATACCGTATTTTGCTCTGTTATTTTACTCTTAATGTGACATCCAAAACCACAAACCCGGAGGCCAAAATCAGTCCTATGTTGACCGTTTTTTCTGCATAAAACATTAAAAATCAATAAATAAGATGCGCCCGGCAAACGGCCGGATTTATTGCGCCCCGGAGATAGGTATCTGTTTCCCGGGGGCAAGTATTGCGGTTGACAAGATGCCGTGCCGATGTTTTTGAAAAATATTTAAGGAAAAAGTAACATTTGGGCCAAAAAGAGGTTAGCTTTGTGTGTCAGCTCGGCCCATTTTGGCTTGGCCGGGCTTTTTTTGTCTTTTAAACTTGTTTTTATGAACATTTTCGTAGCAAAGCTTAGCTTTGACACACGCGAGTCCACTTTACAGGAAGTCTTCGAAGAATTTGGCGAGGTAGAATCCGTAAAGATCATCATGGACAAATTCACACAGCGCTCCAAGGGATTCGGCTTCGTCGAAATGCCCAATGATGAGGAGGCTTTGAACGCCATTCGGTCTTTGGACGACACCGTCCTGGACGGTAGGACCATTGTGGTCAAAAAGTCCGAACCGCGCGAGCGCCGCAACAACAACCGCGGCCATCGAAACTTCGACAGAAGGTACTAAGTGACAGAATAGGTGCAGTCCGGATGGACTAGCACATAGCCTCGATCGAGCACTTGGGCGCCCGGCTATGCCGGGCGCCCTTTTTTGTGCGGTTTCACTCGAAAGAGGCGCATGCGCCCCGGTCACCGGGGAAGATCAGAATATCGTGCGGGTGAGCAAGTAGTTTTGCACATAGTCTGCGATGCCCTCTTCCAGGCCGGTGACCGGCCGATCATAGCCGGTACGCAGCAATTTTGTCATCTCTGCCTGTGTGAAGTACTGGTAGTTGTCCCTGATATCCGCCGGCGTATCCATAAACTCAATGACAGGCTCCCGACCCATCGCCCGGAAAGTAGCGGTCACCAAATCCCTAAAAGTACGCGCCCGTCCCGTACCTATGTTGTACAAGCCGGATGCCGGCCGGTTTTTCAGCAGGAAGTCAACCATAGCGGCTACATCGCGGACGTAGATGAAGTCGCGCGCCTGCTCACCATCCTTAAAATCAGGACGGTGGGAGCGGAACAGCTTCATCTTGCCGGATTGGCGGATTTGATTGACAGTATGAAATACGACGGATGCCATGCGCCCTTTGTGATACTCGTTGGGTCCATACACATTGAAAAATTTCAGTCCGGCCCAAAACGGCGGGCGCTCTTTTTGTGCCAATACCCACAGGTCAAAGTCCTGTTTGGATTGGCCGTAGGGATTGAGGGGCTTGAGCAAAGGCACGATCTCGTGGCGGTCGGAGTAGCCGTGTTCGCCTCCTCCGTAGGTGGCGGCGCTGGATGCATAGATAAGCGGGATTTGCCTTTCGGTGCAGTAGATCCACAGCTTTTGGGAATAGGCCAGATTCAGCCGGTCAAACAGGGCCACATCGGTCTCTGTCGTGTCTGTGCGGGCACCTATATGCAGCACGGCAGATACGGGAGGCTTTTCCCGCTTCAGGTGGTCAAACAGTGCCTCCCGCTTGATCAGGTATTGGTACTGCTTATTTTGATAGTTGGCCGCCTTGTCGGGGCGCGAAAAGTCATCCACCAGGATCAGGTCCGCCCGGCCCCGACGGTTGTAGTATCCCGTCAGATAGCTGCCAATAAAGCCCGCCGCACCCGTAATGAGTATCATACGCCCCCGTTTGCGGCGAAGATAAGAGGAATTGGGGAACCGGGAAAAAAGGAAGAATAAAACCGACTCACCGGCCCTAGCCCAAAGCCCCAAGCGGTCTCACATGTTAAGATAATTCATCAGGCTGTTGTAATTGTCTTGCAAGGTCTCCAGATATCCATCACTCACATAGGAAGCCTTGACCCGATAGCCCATCCGCTTGAAAGTGGCCAGGATGCTGGCCAGCTCATGGCTGCGGTCCAGCTTGAGCATGATATCCACCAGTGAGGAGCCGGGTTCGGTGCCGACGAAGAAACTGAGAATCCGGGCGTTTTCTCCCTCTACAATCCGGGCGATTTCCGCCATGGAATATTCGTGCCGCTGCATCTCCAGGACGACCACGCCGCCGGGTTCTACGAAGGACGCCATCTGGGAAAAACTGTGCAGGACGTCTTGCACACGGATGGCGCCAATATAATCCTTATCCGCATTGACGACGGGGATGAGGGTCAGCTGTTCGGCTCCCATCACCCGCATCACCTCGAAAAGGTGATCCGTATCTTCTACCGCGGTATTGTCTAGGGAAAGGCTGTATGAGCCGATGGGCTGGTCCAGGTCATTTTTTAGGATGTCGTCCTCGGAGATGAGTCCCAACAACTGGGCATGGTTGACAATAGGCAAGTGGCGCACCCGCTCGTCATTCATAATCGCCAGTGCTTCCCGCCCCGTATCCGATGTGCGGAGCGGCTCCAAGCCGGATGATATGAGCTGATTGGCAAACATGATTTGTCCATTGTTTCTGACATCCAAAAAACACTGGGGGGACGAAAGAGTTCCTTTAAGCAATGTTAACGGTGTCTTTACCTCGTATCACGAGTATTTTCGTTAGCCGGGCTACTTGCCGTGTCTTCACTTTCGGCAGTACCGGCAGGTAGTTGCTTATATCCCGCTTTCACAAAAGCGGGATATTCATCCTGGGTGCGGACAAAGGCCAGCAACGGATTAGAGTCAATTTCTGTCAAGGGGGCAAAACCGGCGGCTACGGCATCTTCCAGTGCACTAAAAGCCTCGGCGGTTTTTTCCTCCAGCGAATAAACACAGGCCAAGTCAAACAATAGACGGGCATCGTCCGGCTTGAGTTGGCGTGCCTTGCGAAAATATGCTTCTGCCTCGCTCAGTTGAAAGTCCTGCAATGCACGTTTGCCCGCCTTATATAGTTGCTGAAATTCGCGGCTGTTGGACGGCTCACGATGCCGCTTGCGGGTACGTCCGGACCGGCGCACCATCTCCGGCAGGCCGGGTTCGGGATGCTTGGCGCCGCTGTTGTACCGGGCATCAAATGCCTCTTTACTCATGAGCAAAAAGATGATCCCGTCCACGATGCCCAGGATCGTGGAGATCTTGTACCGGCTCAAAAAGACATACAGGATCCCAAGCCCGGGTTGGCGCAGATAAAACCGGTGTACGCCGAACGTACCGAAGAAAAACGCAAACGCAGCTGCCAAATACTTGTCTTTCATACAGTGCTTTTTTGGCCGGGGGCTGCACAACAAATCTACCCCCTTTTTCCCAAAAATGCAATGTTAGGACCGTTGTCGCCACTTTGTTCTACTAACTACGCCGGTTTTTCGACAGAAAACCGGCCCGCAGGCGCTGGCACAGCGCCTAAACTTCGTTTTTCCCCCATTTTAATGAGAAAATGCCTATCTTTGCGCTCCGTTTCCAGAAAGTAAATCACATTTACATGGCTAACCATAAGTCAGCGCTTAAGAGAATACGCCAGAACCGCAAGAGAAGACTGGCCAATCGCTACTACAAAAAGAGCACGCGGACGGCCATCAAAAACTTGCGCAGCATCACGGACAAAGCCGAAGCGGAGAAGTTTCTGCCCAAGGTCATTTCTATGATTGACAAGCTGGCCAAGCGCAATACCATCCACAAGAACAAGGCCGCCAACCTCAAGAGCAAGTTGATGCGCCATGTCAGCAAATTGGGCTAAAGGATACGCCTCCATCCATCACGCATAGTGCTTGCCGCTACCCGGCATGCACTATTTTTTTGGTTCAGAAATCCCCGGAGCTATGCCCCAGACCACCAAAGATGCCAAAATCACCATCGTCCTGGACGGCGAGACCTTCGAGTACATCCACACCGACCCCGAAGACAGTATCGTTGATGCCGCTCTGGAAGAAGATATTGACGTGCCCTTCTCCTGTATGGCCGGAGTCTGCTCCTCCTGCCGGGCCCGCCTGCTCAAAGGCAGCGTCACCATGGATGAAACCCACTCGCTGACCGAAGAAGAGATCGCCGACAAGTACATCTTGTCCTGCCAGTCACATCCCACCTCGGACGAAGTGCATATCAGCTTCGACGACTTGTAAGCCTCCTGGCGTGCAAAAGCTCAATCTGGAAATCAAAGCCCGCTGCACAGACCCGGAAAAGATCAGGTCGGCGCTGCGCGCCGAAGGGGCGCGGTTCATTGGGGTGGATCACCAAACGGATACGTATTTCAAGACCGCGCAAGGCCGGCTCAAACTTCGCGAAGGCAATATCGAGCGCAGCCTGATCTACTACGCCCGCCCGGAAGTGCAGGATATCAAGCGAAGTGAAGTCGTGCTGTACCATCCGGCCGGCTCTGCCGATGCGCTTCGTCTGACTTTGCAACAGGCCCTCGGTGTGGATGTGGTGGTGCAAAAACGGCGGGAGATCTATTTCATTGACAATGTCAAATTCCACATTGACGAGGTGAAAGGCCTGGGCACCTTTGTAGAGATTGAGGCCATCCGCTCCGAAGCACATACGACGGAGGACGATTTACGCAAGCAGTGCCGGCATTATATGGATCTGTTGGGCATTGAGGAAGCGGCTCTCATTGACCGCTCCTATTCGGATATGATCCGGTCTTTGGGCGAGGGCAATTCCAGGTGAGCAACTTCCCGGATGGCGCCTGTATGTACGCACGCCCGTGCGTACATACAGGCGCCGGGTTTGGCCTACCCAGGCAAAGGAATGTAGTCCTGCCGCCCCAGGCGCCTGAGCATGCGCACGTGGGCCGCCAGTGCCTTAGCAAAGCTCGGCTGACTGTGATACGGCAAACCGTACTTCTGCGCCGTCCGGCGCACGATCTCCGCAATTTTGGGGTAGTGGATATGGCAGATATTGGGAAACAGGTGGTGCTCTACCTGATAGTTGAGCCCGCCGATGAGCCAGGTAAGCCATTTGGCGTGCATGGCAAAGTTGCTTGTGGTGCGCAGTTGGTGTACGGCCATGATGTCCTTCATCAGATGATCCGGCCCCGGTTCCGGAAAGGCCATCGCTTCGGTGACGTGGGCCGGCTGAAACACGAGACTCAGGATGAGACCGGCCAGCAGGTGCATCAGCACAAAACCCGCAATCACTGTGAAGGCCGGCACGTCCAGCACCCAGATAGGCAGAGCCAGCACCACGAAGAAATACAGTACCTTGGTGAGTGAGATGCGGAATATCGCCCATCCGAAAGAGCGCACTTCTTTTTTCAGGATGTTTGCTTTTTTGTACACCAGGATATCTTTGAAATCCTTGCCAATAACCCAGTAAATGGTCATCAGGCTGTAGAAAAACCAGGCGTACAGATGCTGATAATTGTGAGCTTTGAGCCGCTTGGTGTGGGGCGAGAAGCGCATCAGTTTGCCGATGTTGATATCCTGATCCAGGCCGTGGATGTTGGTAAAACTGTGGTGCAGGACGTTGTGCTGGAGTCGCCAATTGATGGCGCTGCCGCCGGCCAGATTGATCAGGTTGCCCAGCAGCCGGTTGACCCATTTGTGCTTGGAGTACGCCCCGTGATTGGCGTCATGCATGACGGCCAGGCCGATGCCCGACATACCCAACGCCATCAGGAGATACATCCCGATGACACCGGCGGTACCACTGACCACTCCGGTTATCATCAGTATGAAAGGCACGATGTACAGCATTACCATAAAAATGGTCTTGAAAACCATGTTTGCATTGCCATACCGGGTGAGATTGTTTTGCTTGAAATAAGCTTTGACTTCTTTGCGCAATTCTTTGGCGAAAGCTGCGGCTTCGCCGGTGCGTGGAAACTTTACAAAGTCCATAAAACCTGGTTTGTGTGCTGCCATAAAAGTTTGCGTACCCGTTGGGCACGCGTGGTGCATGGGGCCAAAGATAGACGAAAATACCTGTAACTACCGGGCTTTAATATATTTTTGCCGAAATTATGTCTTTCATCAGAAAATTAGCGGGTGAAACGGCCATCTACGGATTGAGCAGCATATTGGGGCGCGTCATCAATTATGCCTTGGTTCCCTTTTACACGCGCATCTTCCCCCGCTCCGAGTACGGCATTATATCGGACCTGTACGCCTGGGCGGCCCTGTTGATGGTCGTGTATGTCTTCCGTATGGAGACGGCCTTTTTCCGGTTTTATCACAAAAAAGAAGTTGGTGAGCGTGCTTTTACCACCGCGTGGGGCGGTGTGGCTTTGGAAGTCTTCCTGCTGTCTTTGTTGATGTTTGGATTGGCCCCGCAGATTGCTGCCTGGCTTCACTATCCCGGCAAGGCTGTTTTTGTCCGGGTATTTGCGGCCATCCTGGCGTTGGACGCCCTGTCCGAAATCCCCTTTGCCAAGCTGCGCGCCGACGGCCGCCCGGTGCGCTTTGCAGCCATCCGCCTGACCAATATCTTTGTCAATGTCGGGGCCAATTTGTTCTTCCTTCTATTGCTGCCCTGGGTGCTCCGGCACTATGAGGCCGGGTCGCTACACCGGATGGCGGCTGCCATTTACCGGCCCGAATGGGGAATACTATACGTCTTCCTGTCCAATCTCCTGGCTTCGGCTGTGAGCTTGCTGCTGTTGTTGCCCGTACTGTTCCGTGTCCGCTGGTCCTTTGAGCCCCGGTTGTGGAAACACATGCTGTGGTATGCGGCACCGCTCGTCCTGGCCGGCCTGGCGGGCATCGTCAATGAAGTCATTGATCGCACGCTGCTGAAAACGTTATTGCCCGGGTCGCTCCAATCCAATCTGGCTCAGGTGGGCATATATTCTGCCAATTATAAGATTGCTACATTGCTTTCACTTTTCACACAGGCTTACCGCTATGCGGCCGAACCCTTCTTCTTCGCAAAGGCAAAAGAAAAGAACGCCCCGGATACCTATGCCCGGAGCACGTACTACTTCTTGCTGGCGGCAGGCGTCGGCGTGGTATTGATCGGCTCGTGGTTGGACGTCATCATCCGGTTGTTGGGCAAGGGTTACCGGGAGGGGATGGGCATTGTCCCCATCATCCTGCTGGCCAATTTGTTTTTGGGTGTTTTTTACAATATGGCAATATGGTACAAGGTCCGGGATCGGACGTATGTCGGGGCTGTCATCGGCGTGACAGGGGCCCTGATTACTCTGGCATTCAACTATTGGCTCATTCCCCGCATCGGGTATTACGGGTCAGCGGTGGCGACACTGGCTTGTTATTTTGCCATGATGGTTATCGTGTACCGGTGGGGCCAACGCGTCTATCCCATACCGTATCCCGTGGGCCGGATGGCGGGCTTTATTCTGCTCGTGACGTTCGTGACCGGCGCTAATTATTTTCTGACCGTGCAGCCGGCGATTTCCCGGCCGCTCTCCGTACTCATCCGGCTGATACTCACCACCGTCGTCCTCTTTTTTGTTTGGCAGGTTTTTTCGCTTGCACGAAAAAGGGCGTAGCTTCCCCCCTGCTTCACGCTCGGCGGTATTATATGGCCTCCCCCTCGCTGTCCGGTCTATTTCGTCGAAATGCTAACGACAAAGTGAAAGTTCTCCCGAAACAATTTGGTAGCAATGGCCAGCAAAATGATACCAAACACCTTCCTGAGCACGTTGACACCACTGCGCCCCAGGCGGCGGCCCAGCCAGGTAGAGCCACGCAGTACGGCATATACGACAACCATGTTGAGCAAAATGGCAGCCGCTATGTCCACCATTTGATAGCGGGCACGCAAGGTCAAGATCGTCGTCAGTGTCCCGGCACCGGCGATCAGCGGGAAGGCGATGGGCACAATCGAACTGCCGTTGGCACTAGCCTCCTCCTTGAATATCTGTACGCCGACGATCATCTCAAATCCCATCAAAAAAATAATGATGGCACCGGCCACGGCAAAGGACTGTACGTCCACCCCAAACAGCTTGAGCAGGGACTCTCCAGTAAACAAAAACACCACCATCAGGATCAATGCCACGATGGTCGCCTGCAGCGACTCGATCTTGATACCCTTTTCCTTCATCGCCAGAATAATCGGGATAGATCCCAATATGTCAATGACCGAAAAAAGGATCAGTGTCACGGATATGATGTCTCTCAAATGCACGGCTTTCGGTTCTGGTTGTGAAAATGAATGCATAACGCCCAAAGTGCCCGGCGGTTGCACATTTTTCCGCCCAAAAAGCTAAAAAGCTGTTAGTTTTACCCCCCTAAATTGGTATCATGGCATCCATACAAGACGGCACCGTCGCGACATATACCGACAAGGGCATCGCCCGCATCACTTTCAGCCATCCGGCTCACAATGCCATGCCCGGAACCCAGCTCAAACGCCTGGCCGCGGCCATCACTGAAGCCGGCCGTAATCCGGACGTCAAAGTCCTGGTACTGGCTTCCGGTGGCAACCGCACCTTCTGCGCCGGCGCCAGCTTTGACGAGTTGATGGCCATCCACGACGAGGTGTCCGGCAAAGCCTTTTTTATGGGCTTTGCCAACGTCATCAATGCCATGCGCAAATGCCCCAAGTTCATCATCGGCCGCGTCCAGGGCAAGGCGGTCGGCGGCGGTGTCGGCCTGGCATCAGCTACCGATTTCTGTGTCGCCACAAGGTATGCCGCTGTCAAGTTGAGCGAATTGGCTATTGGCATCGGACCCTTTGTCGTCGGTCCGGTCGTTGAGCGCAAAATCGGGCGGAGTGCCTTCATGGCGATGTCTATCGCGGCTTCCGAGTGGTTTGCACCCGAATGGGCGCGAGAGAAAGGCCTTTTTACCCGCATCTTTGACACCACCGAGGAGATGGATGAATACATCCACCAACTGGCCAATCGTCTGGCCGCTTACAGCCCGGATGCCATGGCCGAATTAAAAAAAGTCTTCTGGTCCGGGACCGAACACTGGGATACACTTTTGCCGGAGAGAGCCGCCATCAGCGGCCGCCTGGTCTTGTCCCCCTTTACCAAAGACTTTATTGACAGATTTAAAGCCGGACAGTCCTGATTGCCTCTAAATCCGTCAACTATGCCCATAACCAAACCCAAACCGGTGCCCAAAACTATACTCAAACGCGCTTACGAACTCATGTACACCGCCAAGTGTATGACGGACTTGTATGAGCGCGAAAAGACTACCACGTCCAAGTACGTCCACGCCACCTCGCGTGGACACGAGGCCATCCAGCTCGCCGTCGGTATGCAACTGTCACCCGCCGACTATGCCTATCCCTATTATCGCGACGATGCGATGCTGTTGGCTTTCGGCATGACGCCCTATGAGCTGATGCTCCAGTTGCTCACCAAGCGCAATGACCCCTTTTCCGGGGGGCGGATCTACTACGCCCATCCCAGTCTCCGCGAGGCTGACAAGGTCAAGATCCCCTTCCAGTCGTCGGCCACGGGCATGCAGGCCATACCGGCCACCGGTGCGGCATTGGGCTTGCAGTACAAAGAGCGGACCGGCTTGGCCAAAAAGACAAAAAACAGCCCCCTGGTGCTCTGTTCGCTCGGCGATGCCTCCGTGACCGAAGGCGAAGTCGCCGAAGCCTTTCAAATGGCCGCCTTGCGCCAACTGCCCATTCTCTATTTGGTCCAAGACAATGGGTGGGATATTTCTGCACATGAAGAAGAAGTCCGTGCCCAAAACGCTGCCGAATACATTCGGGGCTTCAAGGGCATCAAAGCCTACAGCATTGACGGCACGGACTTTGAACAGGCCTACCGGACGGTGCGCGAGGCTATCGCCTACATCCGCAAGGAGCGCCGCCCGGTCTTGCTTCATGCGACGGTACCTTTGCTCAACCATCATACGTCCGGTGTGCGTATGGAGTGGTATCGGGACGATTTGGAAAGCCACCGACGGCGTGATCCTTTGCCGCGCCTGCGCAAGCAGCTTGCCACCGCCGGCTTCTCGTCCCAACAGCTAAAGCGTTTGGAGCGGCGCATTGCCCAAACGGTGGAAGCAGACTTTACGCGTGCCCTGCAAGCGCCGGATCCCACGCCGAAAGACTTATACACCCATCGCCTGGCGCCGACACCGGTACGTGAAGAGCGCGGCGAGCGCGTCCCACAAGGTGCTGAACACCGGGTCATGGTAGATCATGGCGTGATGGCCGTCAAAGAAATTTTGGAAGCGCATCCTGAAGCACTGTTGTACGGTCAGGACGTCGGCATTCGTCTGGGAGGTGTCTTCCGTGAAGCGGCCAAACTGGCCGAGCGTTTCGGCACCGAGCGCGTCTTCAACACGCCAATCGAGGAGGCCTTTATCATCGGCAGTACGGCCGGCATGGCGGCTGTCGGACTCAAGCCGATTGTCGAGATACAATTTGCCGACTACATGTGGCCCGGCCTCAATCAGCTCTTTACCGAGTTGAGCCGTTCCTATTACCTGTCCAATGGCAAATGGCCGGTGTCCTGTGTGATACGCGTGCCCACGGGTGCGTACGGCAGCGGCGGGCCTTACCATTCGTCCAGTATGGAGTCGGTTGTCACCAATATCGGCGGTATCAAAGTGGTCTATCCGAGCAATGGCCCTGATCTGAAAGGCCTGCTCAAGGCGGCATTCGCCGATCCCAATCCGGTCGTTATTTTTGAACACAAGGGATTGTATTGGTCCAAGCTGCCCGGCACCGAACAAGCCGCCGGCCCGGAACCGGCTGCTGACTATATTATCCCCCTGGGCAAAGGACGCCTGGTATTGTCCCGCGATGCACAAGCCGACAATGCCGTCCTTGTAGTGACTTACGGCATGGGGGTTCACTGGGCCCTTCAGGCTGCCGGAGACTTCCCCGGGCAAGTCTCCATATTGGACCTACGCACTTTGGTTCCGATGGATACAGAGTTGGTTTTTGAGCAGGCGCGCGCCCATGGCAAGGTGTTGGTCGTCACCGAAGAACCACTATACAACAGCTTTGCGCCGGCACTGGCCGGCCGCATCCAGCAAGAATGTTTTGAACATCTGGACGCGCCCGTTCGTATCTTCGCATCGGAAGATGCACCCGCCATCCCACTCAATGAGAACTTGGAGAAAACGATGATCGGGAGTGCAGAAAAACTAAAACCGGCCATCCAATCGTTGTTGGCCTACTAAATCCTTGCTATGGTACGAATGAAGCGACTCCGCCGGTTTGTCAATACCACTCTTCTGGGGGGCTTTACCATCCTGCTGCCGCTCGCCATTTTCGCCCTGCTTGTGCAGATGCTTATCCGGTTGATCAACCGTGTGCTGTATCCCCTGGCTGCGCTGTTGCACCAATCGCTGCACGTGGAGATACCGGATATCCTGTATCAGTTCATCGCCTTCGCGCTGGTGATTTTCATCCTGTTTTTGTTGGGGCTTTTTGTTAGGACGCAGGTTGGCCTGCGTATCTTCGAAGGCATTGAAAACCGCTATCTGGCCAAACTGCCCTTCTATACGGCCATCAAAAAGACGGTGCAGCAATTTGTCGGTATCAAGAAGATGCCCTTCTCCGAAGTTGTCCTGGTAGATGCTTACGGCGCAGGCAGTTGGATGACAGGCTTTCTCACGGCTACTCATCCGGATGGCTACTATACGGTCTTTGTCCCCACGGCACCCAATCCGACCAACGGCTTCATCTTCCACGTCAGTGAGCAGCAGATCCGCCACTTGCCCGATGTCAAGACGGAGGACGCCATGCGTACCATCATCGGTATGGGCGTCGGCAGTGAGAAAGTTTTCAAGATCAAGTCCCGTCAGGTGCCACCACCTGACGATGGCGCCTAAGCCGGTTTTGCCAAACGGCCTCCTTTTCGGATATTTGCGGAATGAAACCGAGAATACCACAAGGGACCAGAGATTTTTTGCCCGGCCAAATCGCCAAGCGCAATTTTATTTTCGACACGATTCGCCGGGTGTACGAGTTGTACGGCTACCGGCCGATTGAGACGCCGGCCATGGAGATGCTCTCCACGTTGACCGGCAAATACGGCGAGGAGGGCGACAAGCTCCTTTTTAAAATTCTCAATAACGGGGATTATCTCAAAGAAGTCCCCGAAGAAGTCTTGTTGTCCAAAGACTCGGTGGCGTTGATCCCCTTTATCGCCAAGCGCGGGCTTCGCTATGACCTGACCGTGCCTTTCGCGCGCTTTGTCGTGATGAATCAGCACGAACTGTCCTTCCCATTCAAGCGATATCAAATCCAACCGGTGTGGCGCGCCGACCGGCCACAAAAAGGACGCTACAGGGAGTTTTATCAATGCGATGCCGATGTCATCGGCTCCGGTTCACTCCTGTACGAAGCGGAGTTCGTCCAAATTATTGATGAGGTATTCTCCCGATTGCGCATACCCGTCACCATTCACATCAACAACCGGAAAGTCCTGATGGGCGTGGCCGAAGTGACCGGCATCTCCGACGCGCAATTTGTCGCTATGACAGTGGCTATTGACAAGCTGGACAAGATCGGCAAGCAGGGCGTGCTCGAGGAGATGATCAAGCGCGACATTCCACAGGACAAGGCCCTGAAAGTGATGGAACTACTCAACACAGATTCCATCGAAGCGCTCGCCGCCAAAATGGACGACGGCGGCTCCGACACCGGCCTGCAAGGCGTGGAGGAGTTGCAGACCATTTGGCGCTATCTGGAACACCACGTGCTCAACAATAACCTGAAATTTGACATTACGCTGGCGCGTGGACTCAATTACTACACGGGCACCATCTTTGAAGTGACGGCTGACAATGTAGAGATGGGCAGCATTTTGGGAGGCGGCCGGTATGACAATCTGACCGGTGTCTTCGGACTGGACGGCTTGTCGGGTGTTGGCATCTCGTTTGGGGCCGAGCGCATCTATGACATTATGGAGACGGCCGGACTGTTTCCGCCCGGCATCACGAACGACATCAAAGCACTTGTCGTCACCTTCGATGCCCGCGCCCTTGACTATGGCTTCGGCATCGTCTCCGCCCTGCGCAAGGCCGGTATCCGGGCGGACATCTATCCGGAAGCCGTCAAGATGAAAAAACAAATGAAGTACGCCAATGCGCGTGGTGTGCGCTACGTCATCGTGATCGGTGACAATGAGATTGAATCCGGCCAACTTGTCCTTAAAGATATGGAATCCGGAGAGCAGCATGCCTTTACACTGGAGGAGATCATTGCCCGCCTTCAATCGCCGGAGACC
>Ga0256832_1000955_pt1 | contig 19299 bp, 13 predicted proteins | sample 134614metaG_FD_190534 | JGI IMG/M metagenome (GOLD analysis project Ga0256832, IMG submission 190534) | Hydrothermal vent microbial communities from Lau Basin, Pacific Ocean - 134-614 | ecosystem: Environmental > Aquatic > Marine > Hydrothermal vents | place: Pacific Ocean: Lau Basin | collected...
CATAATGTAGGTATTACCCAGGATCCGGGTCAGAGGTGCTTCTACGCCCTCAAACTTTCCTATGGGCAAGCCAAACTGTTTTCTCACCCGGCTGTAAGCTCCTGTTATACGGCTTGCCTGTTTAGCTGCACCTACTGATAGTGCTGGCAGGGAAATTCCGCGCCCTTCACCAAGGCATTCAAGCAGCATTTGCCAGCCATGACCAATTTGCTGTTGCCCACCTACTACCCAGTGCATGGGAATGAATACATCTTTTCCGGTAGTGGGGCCGTTCTGGAAGGGTGCGTTTAACGGAAAATGTCGGCGACCTATTTCAACACCCTCCGTATCCGTTGGAATCAGGGCGACGGTAATGCCGATATCCTCTTTCTTGCCAAGCAGATGGTCTGGATCAATTAAATGAAATGCCAATCCAAGTAGCGTGGCTACAGGGGCTAGTGTGATATACCGTTTCTCCCAATTCAGACGAATACCTAAAACGTCTTTTTCGCCATCAAAGTCAGCCTTGCAAATCACTCCAATATCAGGAATGGAGCTGGCATCACTACCAGCCTCGGGGCCGGTCAATGCAAAACAGGGGATTTCCTCTCCGCTAGCCAGACGCGGCAAATAGTGGGACTTTGCCTTGTTAGAACCATATTTTAATAATAGCTGCCCTGGCCCTAGTGAGTTCGGAACCATAACGGTAACAGCAACAGCAATACTTTTGCTGGAAAGTTTCATGATGACCTCGGAATGTGCCAGTGCAGAGAACTCAAGTCCTCCATATTGGCGAGGAATAATCATACCCCAGAAATGATGTTGTTTGATGAAATCCCATATCTCCGTTGGTAGATCCAGTAATTCATGGGTGATTTGCCAATCATTAATCATTTCACAAAGCTGCTCAACGGGGCCGTCCAGAAAGTCCTGTTCTTCTTTTGTCAGGCTATTATTGGCCAGACCATAGATGCGATTCCAGTTTGGCTTCCCTGAGAACAGTTCTGCATCCCACCAGGTGTCGCCACTATCCAGTGCTTCCTGTTCTGTTCTTGAAATGGGAGGCAGGTTTTTTGATAGTAGACTCATAACGGGTTGACTGATCAGTCTTTGTCGTAAACCAGGCAAGTTAATCAGCGTGAGCAGAAGCAATACTGGCAGCCAAAGTAGTGACATTGGAATAGACAGGTTGCCGGATAGTGGAACTCCAATCAACCATGCAATAATGGCAAGGTTGGCTTTTCGCTGAGGAAGACGCAGATATCCAAGCGTGCCAATTATAATGGCTAATATAATGATCCAGACCATCGTGACTACCTCCTTACCGTAATGAGATGATGCTTGATACGGCTAAATGAGAATTTGGGAGTCTCATTGTTACGCCTGTTTTCTCCCGTTTTTTCAGGCTCTTTTTCTCCACTTTTGCTCTTGTCGGGCGGTGGCAAGTCGCACCATGGCAAACGATTAAATGCAATTTTCCGGATATATTGCCTGGAGGGGTATTTAATCACGTCAAAAAAAGGTGAATAATCAAAATCCGCAGGCACAAACAAGCGGAAACTTCGCTTGTAGAAGCGGGTCACATCATCTTTATCGGTACGTATAATGGGCAAAATCGGATACTGGACATGTTGAAAGCATCGGGCAATCATACTTGAGCATACAATCTGGGTAGGCTTACCCGCGTTGTGTTCAAATAAGGTGGAACGCCATCTTCTTGGTAAAATTCCATAAGGGAACATCAATCGTGCCAGATCCAGTAACTGGCGCACATCGTAATCCAGCCCCAGGTGTTCGACTGCAAACGCTACTACTTTCTCAGCATCACCTGGGGGTAGATTAATGGCTCGGCAAACACGTAAATGTTGCCCCCTGTAACTCTTTAGTGGATTTATAACTGTGCCATACCCTAATAGTGACTCCACGACTAACGGCTCGGTAGGATCTCCCTGATAAAACTGGGTGACTTTTCTTCGCACCTCGGGGTTGTTAATGCTGTTTAATGAGCCAATCATCAAAGCGACATGTGTCCAGGGTGATAACGTAACGACCTTGATAACTTCGCTGACATGTGCGCGTCCTTCAACCAGGATGACATCCGCAGGTCGGGTATCAGCAAGCAACTGGTCGAAGTCAAATACATTGATGACTGAGCCAGCATCTGACTCTGTATTCAGCCAGTTAACAATTTGCTCCCAAAGCCAGTCTGTAACTTTGTTAAACATGCATGACACCAGGTTGCAGGTAACATAACGGGCAACTATTCAGGCTATGCTGAGTAGTTGATTCTGTAGACCTATCAGGCTCAATCAGTGCCGCTAATCTTTTGTAATAAACCTTTACAGCAAGGTGATGAATTACTTGGAAGAGGGCTAATTCAGTACAGTGAACAGCTACCTAAAAGCCACACTTCCGTGTGATATAGAACGTGCTGATTGATATATTTAGGCTTTTCCTTAATTAACGCCTTAATAGTAAAAATAGATCAAATGAATGAAAGTTTCCTGTTTGAGAGTATTTTTCAGGTGATTGGCTTATCTGTAAGGATAAGAGGCTGATAATAATGGGGCGGCGTGCTGTGCTGGCATGACTAAAGTTACACGCTCAATAAAAAAATACCTTACCAAACTAGCTCACTGAGCTGATTTCACCCGGTGAAATGGTGAGTACTGCTTCCTGGTGTAAGATGTTGATTAATATTTGGCTGCGTTCTTCACCTTCATAACACTGAAAAATTCCTTGCAGCCCCTTATAGGGACCTTCCTGTTCAATAATGACAGTATCGCCTTTTTTGAAACGATCAAGGTCAATAGCTTTTTCAGCGAGAAGGTTTTCTTGCTCTTTCAGTGTCTCAATGATCAGGGAGGGCACTTTGGCTGGTTTATTTCCGAAAGTTAGTAATTTGTTAACGCCGTAGGTTGAGCGTATTGGGTGCCAGTTATCGTTCAATTCATCCAGGTGGATAAAAATATACCCCGGGAATAAAGATTCGATCCGGGGTTTCATTTTCCCTCTAAACTTCCTTAGGCGTTTCGCCAAAGGGCGGTAGGTTTCATAGCCCTGATTATTCAAGTTGTTTTCAGCAAGCTCATCCTGTCTGGGTTTGGTGATGACTAGCCACCAGTGCCTTTGGCTTTGAATATGATTTTGATCTTCCATGACAAACAGGTTCGTTAGTGATTAGTGAAATAGTGTTGTTGAAGTCGGAACTCATGAGTTATTCAGAGTACACTTAACTATGATATAGAAAAACACTTAATAAGATATTGATTTTTAATGAGCATTAAAAGTTTCGATTGCGCCGGGAGAGTATGGTTGTGGTGTAAACACCTCAGTAAGTAATGGGTGGTTATACCCACAAAGAGTATAGCTATAGATTAGTGTAGTTAATATTAAATATTGTGCTATATCCTTAAATAAATATACCTGAAATTATTTACACTGTTTTTTTAAATCTAAGTCATTCTAATTGTGGTAGAAACTCCGGTTAAGTAGGAGTATGCCCAGAGCCGGTATTGACTAATATGGTATTTCATTTGATAACTATATAGATCCAATAGTATTTTTCCAGATGGTCATGCTGGGCTCTGCACGATTCATGGAATAAAAATGTAGTCCAGGTGCACCTTGTTCTAGCAACCGGTGACACATTTCGGTGACAAAATCTGTACCCAGTTTTTCAATTGACTCCAGGTCCTCTCCATAGCCCTCCAGACGTTTGCGTAGCCAGCGAGGGATTTCTGCACCTGTTGCATCTGAGAAACGTGCCAATTGGGTGAAGTTGGTGATGGGCATTATGCCAGGTACGATGGGGGCATCGATGCCTTTGTCCTGACAGCTATCAACAAAGCGGAAATAGCCATCAATATTGTAAAAGTATTGCGTAATGGCACTATTGCTACCCGCTTTTATTTTGCGTGCAAAATTATCCAGGTCGGTTTCAAAGTCAGGTGCCTGGGGGTGCATTTCAGGGTAGGCTGCGACTTCTATATGAAAATAATCACCGGTTTCTTCACGAATAAAGCTGACCAGCTCATTGGCATAATGGAATTCACCAATATCCTGCATACCCGAAGGTAGGTCGCCTCGTAGTGCCACAATACGCCTGATACCATTTTCCTTAAACGTGTTGAGAATATCGCGGATTTGTCCTTTACTGGAGCCGATACAGGAAAGGTGTGGTGCTGCTTCAATGCCAGACTCTTGCTGAATTTCAATAACGGTTTGCAGGGTGCAATCCTGTGTGGAGCCGCCTGCACCATAGGTTACTGAGAAAAATTCCGGGTTTAGAGTAGCCAGTTTGTCACGAACCCTGCGCAGGTTTTCTGCACCTTTATCGGTTTTGGGTGGAAAAAATTCGAAGCTGAATGAGGGATTGTTCATCATGATCTCTGTCGTAGGTGTCCACTAGTTTGTACTGTGCGCTGGTTTGCTACAAGGAAATGACCAAGGGGGGGCAGGTTTTTGATCCAGTTGATCATGTCGTAGCGATCAACTGGCAAACATGAACTGCTTCCTGAAAAGGCATATCCGGTAATGATCAGGCCATAGCTTTGTCGCTATAGGCTTGGCAGCAGGTTTAGTAGCGGTAATGCTCAACCTTGTAAGGACCTTCTTTCGGTACATTGATATACTCTGCTTGAAAGTCTGTCAGTTCGGTCAGGTTTGCACCAATTTTTTCAAGGTGAAGACGGGCAACTTCTTCGTCCAGTGCTTTTGGCAGCATATAGACCTTGTTTTCGTACTTGTCACCGTGGGCGAACAGTTCGATTTGTGCCAACACCTGGTTAGTGAAAGAGTTGGACATCACAAAGCTGGGGTGTCCAGTGGCACAGCCAAGGTTTACCAGGCGGCCCTGCGCTAACAGAATAATGTTGTTACCACTAGGCAGTTTGATGTGGTCTACCTGTGGTTTGATGTTTTCCCACTCATATTTTTCCATGCCGGCAACGTCGATTTCGTTATCAAAGTGACCGATATTACAAACAATGGCTTCGTTCTTCATTTGCAACATATGCTCTTCGGTAATGACGTGGAAGTTGCCAGTAGCGGTTACGAAAATATCAGCTTGTGAGGCAGCATCATCCATTGTCACGACCCGGTAGCCTTCCATGGAAGCCTGTAATGCACAGATAGGATCAATCTCGGTTACCCAAACGGTTGCACCCAGGCCGCGTAGTGATTGTGCACAGCCTTTGCCGACATCACCGTATCCAAGTACCACGGCGATCTTGCCTGCTATCATCACGTCAGTGGCGCGTTTGATGCCGTCCACGAGTGATTCACGACAGCCATATAGATTGTCAAACTTAGACTTGGTAACAGAGTCGTTAACATTGATAGCAGGGAAAGTCAGTGTACCTTCCTTCTCCATTTCATACAGGCGATGTACGCCAGTTGTGGTTTCTTCTGTTACACCCTGGATATTGTTGCGAATATTAGAGTACCAGCTTGGGTCAGTTGCGAGTTTTGCCTTAATGGAATTGTAAAGTGCAACCTCTTCCTCACTACTTGGGCTATCCAGAACAGAAATATCCTGTTCAGCTTTCGTTCCCAATTCAATCAACAGGGTAGCATCGCCGCCATCATCCAGAATCATGTTGGGAGTGCCGCCATCGTGCCATTCAAAGATTTTATGGCAGTAGTCCCAGTACTCATCGAGTGTTTCACCTTTGGTAGCGAAAACAGGTACGCCAGAAGCGGCAATTGCTGCGGCAGCATGATCCTGTGTAGAGAAGATATTACAGGATGCCCAGCGTACTTCCGCACCTAGCGCGGTTAGAGTTTCGATTAATACAGCTGTCTGAATGGTCATATGCAGAGAGCCAGCGATACGTGCACCTTTTAGCGGTTGATCCTTGCCGTATTTCTCGCGCAGGGAAACCAGCCCAGGCATTTCGGTTTCGGCGATATTGAGTTCTTTGCGACCCCAGTCAGCTAGCGTAATATCGGCTACGATGTAGTCATTGTTGTTTGTCATTTGAGTATTCCTGATATATTTGATAAGGCGGGCGCTAACCCGCCGTGAAAGTGTGTGTTATACAGAGGCTTTTAATGCTTCTGCCTTGTCTGTCTTTTCCCATGGGAGGTTCAGGTCATCACGACCAAAATGACCATAGGCAGCAGTATCACGGTAGATAGGCTGGAGCAGGTCTAGCATGGTGACAATGCCGTAAGGGCGTAGGTCAAAATGCTCGCGTACCAGTGCTTCGATTTTGGCATCATCAACAGTGCCAGTACCGAAAGTGTCGATAGAAATGGAGGTTGGCTCGGCAACACCGATAGCATAGGAGATCTGGATTTCACAACGCTCGGCTAAACCCGCTGCGACGATATTTTTAGCAACATAGCGTCCTGCGTAGGCGGCAGAACGGTCAACTTTTGAGGGGTCTTTACCAGAGAATGCGCCGCCACCGTGACGAGCCATGCCACCATAGGTGTCAACAATGATTTTACGACCCGTTAAGCCACAGTCTCCTACGGGACCGCCAATCACAAAGTTGCCAGTAGGGTTGATGTGGTATTGGGTATCAGCATTTAGCCACTCGGCAGGTAATACAGGTTTAATGATTTCTTCCAGTACTGCTTCACGTAAGTCTTTAAGGCTAATATCCGGGTTGTGTTGTGTAGATAGTACAACAGCATCAATGCTGACAGGCTTACCATCTTCATAACGGAAAGTGACCTGGCTTTTTGCGTCAGGGCGTAACCAGTCCAGCTTGCCGGACTTCATTAATTCAGCCTGCCTGGCAACCAGGCGATGCGAATAAGTGATAGGGGCAGGCATGAGTACATCAGTTTCGTTGCTGGCATAGCCAAACATTAACCCCTGGTCGCCGGCACCCTGTGCTTCTTTTTCCTCGCGGTCAACGCCCATGGCGATATCGGGAGACTGTTGTCCTAATGCATTCAATACCGCACAGGAAGATCCGTCAAAACCAATGTCAGAGCTAGTATAACCAATGTCGTTCACAACACCACGGACGATATCTTCGTAGTCTATTTCTGCACTAGTAGTAATTTCACCAGCTAGAACAACCATGCCTGTTTTAACGAGCGTTTCACAGGCAACGCGGGCGCTGGTGTCTTGAGCAAGAATTGCATCCAGGATGCCATCGGATATTTGGTCAGCCATTTTGTCGGGATGACCAGCAGATACAGATTCAGAAGTAAAAAGGTGACTCTCAGCCATATAAAATCTCCTTGGAAATTATGACTGAGCGCCGTTGCAATTAGGGGGTTATAATTCTGAGCCTGGTCACATTTGACAGCCCTTTGCCAATGTGATTGCAACGCTCCTCAGAATTGCCTTGGTTAATTTTTAGTTACACCGAGATGTAAAGTGGGGAGGGAATTTACAACAAGTGGAAATAAAATTCTAGTAATAAATTAGAAAAAATGAGTTGTGTTAGATAGAATGATGAAAAAACAGCATAACCGGTAGATGTCGGGTGTATATCGCTAAATGGGTGTTGTCGATTTGTAATTACTCCTACACAATAACGCTGATTTAATATAAGCTGAACGACTTTTGTTGTACCTGGCGGCTATCTCAGGTTTCCGGACTGAATATAAATGCTCAGGGTGGATTATCTCTTGGATGTGAAAAATCAATAGGTTTTTGTAAGCTGAGAATCTATGGATGTTTTTCATTCTTCCAGTTCTGGCATGAGATAGTGAACTTTGGTTGTGGAGCGAGATGAATACTTACAACACTTCGCTCCTACTTTTTCCACCGCACTTACTATCATACATGGCCAGCAAACTGTAATAAAATTAACCATAGGAGACTAATCGATGCCAACACGAAATGAACTGGCAAATGCCATACGTGCACTCACCATGGATGCTGTACAGATCCCCAATTCAGGACATCCGGGAGCCCCTATGGGTATGGCGGATATCGCCGAAGTCCTTTACAACGATTTTATGAAGCACAACCCAACCAACCCTAAATGGGCTGATCGTGACCGTTTTGTTATGTCCAATGGTCACGGTTCGATGCTTCCTTATTCCGTTTTACATCTGACTGGTTATGATCTCTCTATTGAAGATTTAAAAAGCTTCCGCAAACTACATTCAAAAACACCAGGACATCCTGAGTATGGGTATGCGCCAGGTATTGAAACAACTACCGGACCACTTGGGCAGGGTATTACCAATGCGGTTGGTATGGCACTGGCGGAGAAAGTTATGGCTGCCCAGTTCAACAAGGACGGTCACGAAATCGTGGATCACAAGACGTATGTCTTTTTGGGTGATGGTTGTTTGATGGAAGGTATTTCGCATGAGGCATGTTCACTGGCAGGGTCGTTTGGTCTGGGTAAGCTGATTGCTTTTTATGATGATAATAATATCTCCATTGATGGTAATGTTGACGGCTGGTTTGGTGACGATACTCCAAAGCGTTTTGAAGCGTATGGCTGGCATGTAGTTGCCGATGTTGACGGTCATGACCCTGAAGCTGTTAAAAAAGCGACAGAAGAAGCTATTGCTGAAACTGACAAGCCTTCTCTAATCTGCTGCAAGACCATCATTGGTAAAGGTGCACCGAACAAGGAAGGTGGTCATCATGTGCATGGTGAAGCACTGGGTGAAGAGGAGATAGCGGCTACCCGTAAGGCGTTGAACTGGAACTACCCTCCGTTTGAAATTCCTGATGAAATTTATGCGGGCTGGGATGCCAAAGAAGCGGGTAAGGCGGCCGAAGATGCCTGGAATGAAAAATTTGCAGCTTATAAGGCAGCTTTTCCAGAAGAAGCCGCAGAATTTGAGCGTCGCATGGCGGGTGAGTTACCTGAGGGTTGGGCAGAACATGCAGATAAATTTATTGCAGAGGTTGCCAAGGAAGGTCCCACGCAGGCAACACGAATTTCCTCAAAAATGTCATTAAATGGTTATTGCTCAAAGTTGCCGGAGTTGCTGGGCGGTTCCGCAGACCTGACACCTTCCAACAACACTTTCAGTGACTGTAGTGTAAAAATAAACGATAACAATGGCTCTAAGGAGATGAATTTTGCGGGTAACTACATCTCTTATGGGGTGCGTGAATTCGGTATGAGTGCCATTATGAATGGTATAGTGCTGCATGGTGGTCTACTCCCTTATGGTGCGACCTTCCTGATGTTCTCTGAATATGCGCGTAATGCACTACGTATGGCAGCGTTGATGAAAATTCAGAGTATTTTTGTATATACGCATGATTCCATTGGTCTGGGTGAAGATGGTCCTACTCACCAGGCGGTTGAACAAATTCCTACCTTGCGCATGATTCCAAACATGAGCGTGTGGAGAACCTGTGATGCTGTTGAAACAGCTGTTTCATGGCGTGCTGCCATAGAAAGAAAGGACGGTCCAACCTGCTTGATTTACTCACGTCAGAATCTGGCACATCAAAATCGTACCAATGAGCAGATTGCTAATATTGCCAGAGGTGCTTATGTACTGGTCGATACCGATGGTACGCCAGATGCAATTGTCATTGCTACGGGCTCCGAGGTGGATCTTGCGGTGAAGGCGGCAGCTGCCTCAGACAAGAAAGTACGTGTTGTTTCAATGCCTTCAACTGATACTTTTGATGCACAGGATGAGGCTTATAAGGAATCGGTCCTGCCCGCATCAGTTACTGCACGTGTGGTGGTTGAAGCTGCATCACCTGATGGCTGGTACAAATATGTGGGTACAAACGGCAAGATTATTGGCATGACGACCTTTGGTGAGTCTGCCCCGGCACCTGAGCTGTTTGAATACTTTGGCTTCACCGTTGATAATGTGGTGAGCGCAATCAATGAAGTGGCATAGCCAGTATCACGAATCTATTTAAACGCCTTCATTTAGCTGGGTTACCGGCGAAGGCGACATTTTTTATATTACTAACTTAGGAGAAACACGATGACAGTTAAAGTCGGTATTAACGGGTTTGGACGTATCGGGCGCATGGTTTTCCGTGCAATCAAAAAAGACTTCCCTAATCTGGAAGTGGTAGGTATCAACGATTTGCTGGAAAATGACTATCTGGCATATATGCTGAAATATGACACAGCGCATGGTCGCTTTGATGGTAGCGTAGATGCTGTTGATGAAACTTCATTTACTGTAGATGGTAAAAAGATTCGCCTGACTGCTGAGCGCAACCCTGCTGATCTGAAATGGGATGAAGTGGGTGCTGATGTGGTTATTGATTGTACCGGCTTCTTTCTAACAGAAGAAAGTTGTCAGGCGCACATTGACGCAGGCGCTCCTAAAGTCGTTCAGTCTGCACCATCAAAAGATGGTACGCCTATGTTCGTTTATGGTGTAAACCACGACACATACGATGGTCAGAAAATTATTTCAGCGGCCTCCTGTACGACTAACTGTCTGGCGCCGATTGCAAAGGTTATCAATGATAACTGGGGTTTAAAGCGTGGCTTGATGACAACTGTTCATGCATCTACAGCAACACAGAAAACTGTTGACGGGCCTTCCATGAAAGACTGGCGTGGTGGACGCTCTGTATTTGAGAATATCATTCCTTCTTCAACAGGTGCAGCAAAAGCGGTTGGTGTGGTACTGCCTGAATTGAATGGCAAGCTAACAGGTATGGCTTTCCGTATTCCTTCTGTTGACGTATCTGTGGTTGACCTGACCTGTGAGCTGGATAAGGCTGCATCTTATGATGAAATCTGTGCTGCTATTAAAGAAGCTTCAGAAAGCACTATGAAAGGCACGCTGCAATATACTGATGAGAAAGTGGTTTCTTCTGATTTCCGTGGTATTAGTGCTTCTTCCATCTTCGACGCTGATGCAGGTATCGCTCTTGATGATACTTTCGTTAAGCTGGTTTCATGGTATGACAATGAGTACGGTTATACCTGTAACATGCTGCGTTTGGTTAGCCATGTAGCTTAACGCTATTTAACGCATTCGTCTTGTCCCTAAAATTATGGGTGGGGATAAGGCGTCAGAATGCTGCAGGATGGAAGGTGGCATAAGCACCGCTTTTCTGTCCTGTAGCAACCCAAAGAATGATTTAATAAACAACAGCATTTCTAATTCTGTGTTTATTAAATTAATCTTAAAATTTCAAGGAGTTTTCTATGTCCATCATCAAGATGACCGATCTCGATCTTTCCGGTAAACGTGTACTGATTCGTCAAGACCTGAATGTTCCCATCAAGGATGGCAAGGTAACTTCCGACAAGCGTATTCGGGCTTCCTTGCCCACTATCGAAAAAGCAGTTACAGCGGGTGCAAAAGTCATGATTATGTCGCATCTGGGTCGTCCTACAGAAGGTCAGCCAGAAGATCAGTTTTCACTGGCGCCAGTTGCTGAACATCTGGGTGGCCTGCTGGGTAAAAATGTAAAGCTGATTAAGGACTACCTGGAAACAGCACCTGAAATGAATGATGGTGATGTCGTGCTGTTGGAAAATGTACGCTTTAATGAAGGCGAAAAAGCCAATGATGAAGCTTTATCTAAAAAGTATGCTGCCTTGTGTGATGTTTACGTCATGGATGCATTTGGAACTGCGCATCGTGCACAGGCCTCAACCCATGGCGCAGGTCAGTTTGCCCCTGTAGCTGCCGCAGGTCCATTGCTGGCTGGTGAACTGGAAGCACTTGGCAAAGCGCTTGACAACCCCGCACGTCCGATGGTTGCACTGGTTGGTGGTTCTAAAGTGTCAACCAAGTTGACTGTACTGGAGTCACTTTCCAAAGTTGTTGACCAACTAATCGTAGGTGGTGGTATTGCCAATACATTTATAGCTGCTGAAGGTCACAACGTTGGTAAATCTCTGTATGAATCTGATTTGGTTGAAACCGCAAAAGAATTAAAAGCAGCAGCACAAGCTAATGGTGGCGATATTCCTGTGCCAACAGATGTGGTTTGTGGCAAAGAATTTTCTGAAACAGCAGAAGCTGAAACCAAGTCAGTTGAAGATGTCGCTGATGATGACATGATCTTTGATATTGGTCCTGATTCTGCCGCAGCTCTCTCTGAAGTGATCAAAAAGGCAGGTACTATTGTCTGGAATGGTCCAGTCGGTGTGTTTGAGTTTGATCAGTTTGGTGCAGGAACAAAAGCCATCGCTATGGCGATTGCAGAATCTGATGGTTTTTCAGTAGCTGGTGGTGGCGATACTTTGGCAGCGGTTGATAAATACGATATAGCTGACAGAGTGTCCTATATTTCAACGGGTGGCGGTTCTTTCCTTGAATTCCTCGAAGGCAAAAAGCTTCCCGTGGTTGCGATGCTGGAAGAACGAGCCAAAGGTTAATAAATTAGCAGCTGCTCAGCGTATTAAACACCGGAGGCGGCAAGTTATTGATTATTAGGGACGCTGTAAATACATCCCTGTAAGCTCTGCGGTAGCATCCCTGCTGCCAAAGACCAAATAATCAATAACTTACCGCCGTGCATATCGTTATGCTGAGGAGCTACATAAATTAAAGGATAGAAGAAGCTATTCGTTTAGCTTAACAAGGAAAGATAACTTCCATGAGAAGAACCAAAATAGTCGCCACAATGGGGCCGGCAACGGATTCGCCAGAAACCATAGAAGAAATGATTTTGGCGGGTGTGAATGTTGTGCGCATGAATTTCTCGCACGGTGACCCGGAAAGTCATATAAAACGTGCAAGACTGGTTCGTGAAATATCACGGAAAGTTGGCCGTCATGTGGGTATTTTAGGTGATTTGCAGGGGCCTAAAATACGTATAGACCGTTTTGTTGATGGGTTTGTGGTGCTCGAGGAAGGTGCTTCTTTTACCCTTGATGCAGAGCATGATCGAGACAAAGGTACTAAAGATGTTGTTGGGCTAACCTATAAAGATTTGCCAAACGATGTTTATGAAGGTGACCTGTTGTTGCTTGATGATGGTCGAATTGTACTTGAAGTAACCGGTGTTGACGGTAGTAAAATTCATACCCGGGTTGTCGTGGGTGGCAAGCTTTCGAATAACAAGGGTATTAATCGCAAGAACGGTGGGTTGTCTGCATCTGCGCTGACAGACAAAGACAAGGATGATATAAAGTTAGCGGCAGAAATGGATGTTGATTTTCTTGCAGTCTCCTTTCCGCGTGCAGCGGTGGATATCGAGTATGCTCGTGAACTGCTAAAAGATGCAGGTGGTCATGCCAAGATAGTTGCCAAGATTGAGCGTGCTGAAGCTATTGAACAACCCACGCTTGATCTTTTAATTGAAGCTGCCGATGTCATTATGGTAGCACGTGGTGACCTAGGTGTTGAGATTGGTGATGCACGTCTCCCTGAAACGCAGAAAATGCTGATTAAACGTGCCAGAGAGTTGAATCGTGTTGTTATTACGGCAACACAGATGATGGAAAGCATGATTGAAAACACCATTCCAACTCGCGCTGAAGTATTTGATGTTGCTAATGCGGTTATGGATGGCACAGATGCTGTGATGTTGTCTGGAGAGACAGCAACTGGAAAATATCCTGCCAAGGTTGTGGAGATAATGGGGGAGATTTGTGAGGAGGCGGAGACAACCGCACAGGCCAAGAAGTCCCACCACCGCATGGATGTTACTTTCAAGCGTGTTGATGAAAGCATTGCTATGGCATCCATGTATGTAGCAAATCATACTGATATCAAGGCAATTGCTGCATTGACTGAATCTGGTGCTACCACGAAATGGATGTCAAGAATCAGCTCGAGTATCGCAATTTACGCACTGACAACCTCTGAAAAGACTTGCCGCTGTGTGAATTTGTATCGTGGTGTAACTCCCGTGCTGATTACCCAGGCTATTCCCAGTCCTATGGAGGCAAACCGTATCGCTGTAGAGCAGTTGCTTGAACATGGCATTGTTGAAGAAGGTGATATGGTTATCGTCACTAAAGGTGATTTGTTAGGGATAGATGGTGGCACAAACATGTTCAAGATGATCCGTGTTGGAGAGCATGATATTTACTAGGAGGCTGTCCGAGAACTAGCTTTTAAAAAACACAGCAACAACATATAGTGTTTTTTCTATTACAATGACCACTATATATTGATTAAAAAGTTCTCGGACAAGCTCCTAGCAACCCGGTGTATGACTAGTGTTATTTTTAACCTGACCGGGCATGTTGTAGAATTAATGGATTTAGGTATTAACAATTAATTTTTTTCATTACTGTACTTTTACCAAAAGGAGGACCAGATGGCCCTAATTTCAATGAGACAACTGCTGGACCATGCCGCAGAAAATGGTTATGGCATGCCAGCATTCAACGTAAACAATATGGAACAGGTTCACGCTATTATGCAGGCGGCTGATGAGACAGATTCTCCTGTTATTATGCAAGGTTCAGCTGGTGCGCGTGCCTATGCTGGCGAGCCTTTTTTACGTCACCTGATTACTGCGGCTACTGAAATGTATCCACATATTCCTGTTGTCATGCATCAGGATCATGGTTCCGAGCCTGCGGTTTGTCTGCGTTCTATCCAGTCTGGTTTTACTTCGGTAATGATGGATGGTTCACTGGAAGCGGACATGAAAACACCAGCTTCATTTGAATATAATGTAGGTGTAACCTCGGAAGTCGTCAAAATGGCGCATGCCGGTGGTGTTTCTGTAGAAGGCGAGCTAGGATGTCTGGGTTCACTTGAAACAGGTGAAATGGGCGAAGAAGACGGTCACGGTGCAGAAGGCAAGCTGGACATGGATCAGCTATTGACATCGGTTGAAGAAGCGGCTGACTTCGTAAAAGCAACCAATGTTGATGCCTTGGCAATCGCTATCGGTACCTCTCATGGTGCGTACAAGTTCACCAAAGAGCCTACAGGTGATATTCTGCGTATTGACCGCATCAAGGAAATCCATGAGCGTCTGCCTAACACGCATCTGGTTATGCATGGTTCGTCCTCTGTTCCTCAAGACTGGCTGGAAATCATCAACAATTATGGTGGTGATATGGGGCAGACTTATGGTGTGCCTGTTGAAGAAATCGTTGAAGGAATCAAGAATGGTGTAGCAAAGGTAAATATTGATACTGACCTGCGTATGGCTTCTACGGGTGCAATACGTAAACATATGCACGATAATCCTTCAAATTTTGACCCACGTAAATTCCTTAAGGAATCTACCAATGCTATGAAGGAGATTTGTAAGGCACGGTATGAAGCCTTTGGTTGTGCTGGTAATGCTAGCAAAATTGGCAAGATTCTTTCTCTGGATGAAATGTCACAGCGTTACGCAGCAGGTGAACTGGACCAGAAAGTTTCATAATCATACTTTCTGATTTGTAATTAAAAAAGGGATGCCTCTGGTATCCCTTTTTTGTTTATATACAATCCATCTGGGGCTCTAGTCAAAGCGCAAGGATGAAAAAAGCCACTTATCGATAACGACAAGTGGCTCATGTAAAGCAAATTATTATTATTGTTATACGAATAACAATAATACATCGAAATAGATGTGATTATTGCCCCCCGTTTGCGCCTATTAAGACGTAAACAGGATAAGATAGTTCATAAAAAATACAAATAAACACAATTAATTTACTTGCTCCTTGAATATCAATTGCTTACAAATTGCTCATATAAAGAGCAGATAACATGATTCACAATGACAAAAACTAAAGTAATAAACCAGCCCAATAATAGACGTTTTCAAGGTGTAGCCAAAGTCTACGGAGAGCAAGCTTTGGCGCAATTTACCAGTGCACACATTTGCGTCATTGGTTTGGGTGGGGTTGGTTCGTGGGCTGTTGAAGGGTTAGTGAGAAGTGCAATTGGAGAGATAACCCTGATTGACCTGGATCACGTTGCAGAATCTAATATCAACCGCCAGTTACAGGCAACTGATGCCAACCTTGGAAAAGCCAAGGCAGTAGCTTTGGCAGAGCGTATTGCTGAGATCAACCCATACTGTAAAGTAAATATTATCGAAGACTTTATTGACAGTAAAAACCAGTCACATCTGCTTGAGCAGGGGTATGACTGGGTCATTGACTGTATCGACAATTTTCGTACTAAAGCGGCATTGATCCATCATTGCCGCAGGTACAAAATCAAGCTATTAACGGTTGGCGGGGCTGGTGGAATGGTTGATCCGGGCAGAGTCCAGATTGCTGACCTGTCGCAAAGTCGTCAGGATCCACTGTTATCAAAGGTCAGGAAGCTATTGCGCAAGGACTATCATTTCCCCGGAAATCCTGATAGACGTTTTGGGGTTCCTTGTGTCTTTTCGGATGAGCATCTTCGCTATCCGGCTGATGATGGCGAAGTAACTACCCAAAAGCCCAAAGGCAGTGCTACCACGGGTTTGAATTGTGCCACTGGTTTTGGCTCAGCAGTGTGCGTTACTGCGCCTTTTGGTTTTGTTGCTGCTGGCTATGTATTGAGGCGTCTTGCGTCCTGACGGGGATTCGCAAAATAAGATGTGCCGTGCTGAGGTATTCTTGAGCACGGAGAAAAGATATACTACACATACTGAAAAAAATTAGGGGTTTGTATGACACAAGAGGTTCTGGTTCAGGCTGAGAACCTGCATCGTCATTATGGTCCGCATCACGCGGTAGACGGCGTTTCTATTCACTTGCACCAGGGTGAAGTGCTTGCCTTGCTGGGGCCAAATGGGGCAGGTAAATCAACCACCATGCAAATGTTGACGGGCAATATTGCTCCAGGTAGTGGGCAAATCAGGATAGCTGGTATAGATTTACTGGATGAGCCGCGTCTAGCAAAGCGGCATATTGGTTATTTGCCAGAAAAACCACCACTTTACCAGGATATGACAGTGCAGGAATATCTGCGCTATTGTGCAAGTTTGCATGACTTGAGAGGTAAGGCTGCTGTGGCTGCTGTAGATTTTGCTGTACAGCGATGTAACCTTGAAGAAGTGATGAAACGTCTAATTGGTAATTTATCAAAGGGCTTTCAGCAGCGCACAGGTATTGCCCAGGCTATTTTGCACCAGCCATCGGTCATTATTCTGGATGAACCAACAGTAGGGCTGGATCCGGTACAGATTATGGAAATTCGCCAGTTGATTCGTGAGCTAGGTAATGATCATGGTGTCATTTTATCGACGCATATTTTGCCTGAAGTAAAAATGGTGTGTGATCGTGTACAAATTATGGCACGGGGCAGAACTGAGTTTGCGGATACACTCGCCGGGCTGGAAAACCGTCGAGGGAGTCCAGTGCTTTTAGTCGGCTTTGAAACAGATGTTGATGAGCACAAGCTGACAGCTTTAAATGGTGTGACCACGGTAGAGAAACAGGCTAACAGCACGTATCAGCTGCATATAAATGAGCAATTTGCAGCAGATTCTGTGTGTAGGCTGGCTTTTGCAGAACAGTGGAAAATCACACAGATCACGCCACAGTCCGTGAGCCTGGAAAGTATCTTTCTGTCGATTGTTCATCAGGAGGAGTCTGCATAATGAGAACCATGTTGTCTATCGCCTGGACTGAGTTTCGACGCCTGTTTCGTTCCCCCCTCGCGTGGAGCATCCTGGCTGTGATGCAGTTTGTGTTGGGTTTGATCTTTCTGGTGTTAGTGCAGGAATTTCTGGAAGTGGTACAGCCTGATACTGCTGGCATGGATAATGCCCCCGGCGTGACCGATACTATTGTCTCAGCTGTGTATTTATGGTCGGGTATTATTATGTTGGCAGTGATGCCTATTCTGACCATGCGTACTTTTGCCGAGGAGCGTATGAATGGCACATTTACTCTGTTACGCTCTGCACCAGTTTCTGTATCAGACATTGTCCTGGGCAAGTACCTGGGTTTGCTCGGCTTTATTTTGCTGATGGTATTACTGATTTCAGTGATGCCACTTTCATTGCAGCTGGGAACTTCACTGGATCTTGGTAAAATTCTGGCATCCATACTGGGGCTGATTTTATTGCTGGCTTCCTTTGCTGCTGCGGGGCTGTTTATTTCTTCATTAACGCGGCAGCCAATCGTAGCAGCGGTAAGTAGTTTTGGTTTGTTATTGTTTCTGGTAGTGCTGTATATCTCTGGCAAGTCACAGTCCAATGGTAGTGAGCTGTTTATTTACCTGTCGCATTTCGGGCATTTTTTATCTTTTTTACAGGGCTTGTTTCAAAGTGGTGATATGCTTTATTACTTGTTGTTTATTGGCGGGTTTATTGTTCTTACGGTACGCAAGCTCGATAATGAAAGCTTACAGAGGTAAGATTGCGCCATGAAAATGAGTAAAGGGACACATGTAAAGATCGGTGTGCTGGACGCGCTTTTCTATGTGCTATTTGTGGTCATTATCGGCATGTTGGGCTATGTCGCACAGAAATACCAATATCAGGCAGACTGGACGTTTGGTAACCGAAATACACTGAGTACAACCACACAGCAGTTATTAAGCAGGTTGCAACAACCCCTTAGCTTTGTGGCTTATGTACCGGATGATCCTGCAATGCATCGTGAAATCCGCAAGCGTATTGCCAAATATCAGAAGTTTAAGCCGGATATTGTGGTTGAAATGGTCAACCCTGAGCTAGAGCCACAACGCGCAAAAGAGGATGGCATACGCTACCAGGGACAGGTTCTGGTGCGCCTTGGCGAGCGCTCGGAAGTGGTCGAGTCCCTGTCTGAGGCTGTGCTGGCAAATGCACTTCAGCGTTTGTCCCGTTCTGGTGAAAAACTGGTTGTTTTTCTGGAGGGGCATGAAGAACGAGATCCTTTTGCAAAGCAATCATCGGGCATGTCGCGGCTTACTGATGTGCTTAAAAAACGCGGTTTCAGAATACAGCCACATAACCTGGTGCGCACCCAAAGCATGCCTGATAATACCCAATTACTGGTGATTGCATCGCCACAAAAAGATTTACTGCCTGGCGAAGTCAGTATCTTGCAGCAATACCTGGAGCAGGGTGGCAACCTGTTATGGTTACATGAACCCGGGTCTTTGCATGGGCTTGAACCCATTGAAGCGGAGCTGGGTTTGTTAATTGATGATGGAACATTGGTAGATGCAAATAAACAATTACGTGACTTGCTGGGAATTAAGCATCCGGCAGTGATTCCAGTGGTTGACTATAATGGCGCCCAGATTAGCAAGGACTTGAATACACAAACTATATTTCCCCTTGCTACCTCCATCAATCGGGATGAATCACAAAACAACAACTGGCAATATGAGGATTTCTTGTTGAGCTTGCCAACAAGCTGGCTGGAGATTGACAAACTGGAAGGGAATGTCAGCTTTGATGAGGATGCAGGGGATAAGCCCGGACCATTGCCAATTGGTGTGTCTATGACTCGTGAGCTTGAAAAAGTGACTAATACTGAAAAGCTTCACGGGAATCAGCAACAGCGAGTTGTTGTTGTTGGCGATAGTGATTTCATGCTCAATGCC
>Ga0256832_1000956_pt1 | contig 19297 bp, 18 predicted proteins | sample 134614metaG_FD_190534 | JGI IMG/M metagenome (GOLD analysis project Ga0256832, IMG submission 190534) | Hydrothermal vent microbial communities from Lau Basin, Pacific Ocean - 134-614 | ecosystem: Environmental > Aquatic > Marine > Hydrothermal vents | place: Pacific Ocean: Lau Basin | collected...
GCATTCAGGGCAAGGAGATTGGTCTGCTCGGCAATGGTGTTGATCACCTGGATTATGCTTCCTATCTTATCAGAGCTTTCACCAAGCCTCTGGATTACCTCATTGGCCTTATGGGCCTTTTCCTGGGCATCGTTGGTGATGGAGGCGGTATGGGCGACACTCTGGGCAATTTCCGTTGTTGCCTCGGTAAGTTCCTGGGATGCCCTGGTTACAGACATTATCCTGTCATCAACAGACTCTGCCGCCTGCACCACCTCTGTTACGATCTCATTCATGGAGGTGGCCCGGCTGTAGACGTTTTGGCTTATGTCATCAAGTTTTTCAGATGCCTCCTTGATATCGGTGGAGTCGCGCTGAATATCTTTCACCATCTTGTTTAGCTTTTCAGCCATGTGGTTGAGGGCATTTCCGAGCTCCTGAAGTTCACCCTTCACTTTGATATTCACCCTGGCCTTTAGGTCCCCACTTGCAACGCTCTCAATCATGGGGAAAAGTTTGCCAAGAGGTCTCAAAACCTGAACATGTATAAACCAGACTGAGAAAAAGAATAGACAGACACCTATTGCAAGGAGAAGGAGCTCCGCCTCCTTTAGCTGCTTTATGGAATTCATGGTCATCTTCTTGTAGGCCTGGGTAACCACATTGGCCTGTTTAAGAAGGGGAATATTGTATTTTGACAGGTATTCCAGGGCATTCTTACTTCTCACAGAGCCAAGCTCTGAATTCACCACCTGGTCTACACTAGACATAAAATCCTTCCAGGCTGCCTCGAGCTTGTCCAGCTCAGAGAGAACATTTTCATCTGTGGTAGGCGCAATACCAAGGCCTTCATCCCCGTTTCTCAGGGCCAGAAGGCTTTTTTGAAACAGGGCCTCGGTCTTTGAAAGCTCGTCCTTCCACTTCTTATCTTTCGTAAGGGCGTATAGGTAGGCCTCCTTTGTCATCTTCTGGGTGAACATGCGCTGACGCCCGGCAATGTCAATGTAGAGTCCATCCCTTTCCTGCTGGGAAAGTTTATAAAATGTGGCCGCAACGGTTATGACATTTATCAACAAAAGAGAGACCATCACGAGAATTATCTTCCCCTGTATACTGCCAAAAGAAAACTTCATTGCTTTCCTCCTGCTTTATTAAGCTTACTCGATCATTATCCTTATCGACTGCTGAAGAAAAAGAATAAAGGTATTTTGGGAGAAAACAAAAAACACCAATTCCACTGACGGTCCCCCAAAAAAACAAAAAATTAACATCAAAAAAATTAAATATCAAAATGAGGCCCGCGTGTGATTTTTTTCCCTTGACAACACACTTAAAAATATAATATCTGAATGAATACACATTCATTTATTGGCGGATCGGGTGTATAATAAAAAAATCTGATGCTAGGTGACCTTTTTGTCAAAGCCCCTTACTAATCATACAGAAAAGAGAGAAATCACCTTATGAAGGTAGCAGATAAACACGGCCGGATAATTCAGGCTGCCATAAAGGTCTTTGCAAGAAATGGTTTCTTCAACTCACGCATTGCCGAAATAGCCAAGGAGGCAAATGTTGCAGACGGAACCATTTACCTCTACTTCAATAACAAGTATGACATCCTCATAACCATATTTGAAGAAGAGATGGGCAAGATCATTGCCAGCGTCAAGCAGGAACTTTCCAAGACCGATAATCCGTGTGAAAAACTTGAGATATTCGCCCTTCAACACCTGAGCCTGGTTGAAAAAAACAAGGACCTGGCAGAGATAATACAGGTGGAGCTTCGCCAGAGCAGCAAATTCATGAAGGAGTATCGAAACCGGAAATTTGCCGAATACCTCCAAATAATATCCAATATAGTCAAAGAGGGGCAGAAGAAGGGGCTTTTCAGAAAGGACGTCATGCCAGGAATATTTAAGAGGGCCTACTTTGGAGCCCTGGACGAGATGTCCAGGTTTTGGGTCTTGTCTTCCAAGAAAAAATACGGAGTTAAAACCGCTGCCAGACAGATAAGCCATTTCTTCTTAAACGGAATACTTGAGGCTCCCTGCCCTTCACCACAAAAAACAAAAAAGAAGAAACCTGCAAAAAAAACAAAAAGTACCAAAAAATAAGAGTATCCCTGCCACTTTTTTCCTCTCATGTCATCATACCTAGACACACTGGAAGAATACAGGGACCTCATTCCGGAGTTCCACGAATTCCTGGAACACCTTAGAAAACCCCTGCCCGTTTATTTCAGGATCAATTCCCTTAAAACGGACCTGATGAAGGCCAAGGCATTTCTCAAGGACGAAGGTGTAGATTTTGCGGAAACTCCAATAGATGAGGTAGTCAAGGTTCTGCACCATGACCACCAAAGGCCATTACTCAGCTACTTACTTGGATACATCTACCCCCAGGCCATTTCTTCCTGCCTGCCTGTCATTGCCCTTGATCCCAGGCCGGAAGAAACAGTCCTTGACCTCTGCGCTGCCCCAGGAGGTAAGGCCACCTACATTTCACAAAGGATGCAGGACAGAGGCTTTCTTGTGGCAAATGACCGAAAACGCGGAAGGATCACCCCCCTTCTTTCAAATGTCAAAAGGCTCGGGATCACCAACACCCTTGTCACCCAGGGAAGGGGCGAGCATCTCCTCCTGCCCTACTCCTTTCACAAGGTCCTGGTGGATGCGCCATGCAGCGGCCAGGGCAAATACAGGATCGATCCGAATACAGGACTGGTTAAACACATGGTAAAGGGAAAGACCAACCTCTCTGCAATACAAAAGGCCCTGATAAAACACGCCTTCGACATGCTTATGCCAGGAGGCGTCCTGGTCTATTCCACATGCACTCTAAACGTGGAGGAAAACGAAGAGGTAGTCGAGTTTCTTCTTAAGAAAAGGCGCGCCTCCCTTGCCCCCCTGGACCTACCTGTGGAATACGAGCCTGGAATCACACACTTTAGGGGAAAGAGATATCATGGACAGATCAGACTTGCTGGACGTTTTTACCCCCATAAGATCGACTCAGTGGGATTCTTCGTTGCCAAGATTGTTAAGGGATGATCAAAGAGACATCCTCGCTGGCTTTTTTGAAGAAAGGTTTGGAATGTCCCAGGGAATCTTTGCAGATTTTGACATGTTTGCCTTTTCCAGGCAGGCTTTCCTTTTTCGAAGGCAGCCATTTGAAATAAAGTGGCCTGAGGGAGCGTTTGTAAGATGCGGCCTTCCCTTTGTAAGAAACGTGGCAGGTTTTCTAAAGCCTACAACGGTTTTCATCCAGCGCTTTGGTAAGGAGGCAAGAAGAAACGTCCTTGAACTGGACCTTGATATCATAGCCAGCCTTTGCATTGAGGGAGAGATTTCGCTTCCAACCCTTTCTGAAAGTGTGGATATTCAAGGTTATGTAATAGTAAAATTCAAGGAACACTACCTCGGCACCGCCCTTGCCCTTGAAGGAAACAGGCTTCTTTGCAGGTTTCCAAAGGCCATGCGGCAGGCCCTTTCAAGGCTCACTCTCCGGTAATTGTCTCTGCAAGCCTTTCAGCAGCAAAAATGAGGGATTCAATGTCCAGAAAGTCAAGGGCCCTGCTGTCAAAAAGGGCCTTTACCTCTGCAGGAAAGTTGTCTTCCCTGTCCTCGTCCCAGAAGTTTAGCTGAATTGGCACCTTTGGCAAAACAAGGACCACAACACAGGCGTCTGCCTGGCAACCCTTGACCTCTTTTGCCCCGAACCTTTTGCACTGACTAACAAACTCCTCTTTGCGCCCTGCAAAGTGGCGGGCTATCTTTTCCTCTGTATAGCGCTTTAGTGTCACAACCTTGGAGATGGAATTTGGAAAGGACTCAAGCCCCACCCACTTTCCGCTGAGCTCGCCCTTTCCGCCAAAAAAGAGATAGTTATAAAGGAGTATCTGATCCCTGGTTTCAAGCTCAGAGCCATCTTCAGAAAACACCCGCTCAGGGCTTATGAAAACATCCCTACCGAGATACCTTAGGCGAAGAGCCCTTCCAAAATCCGTTTGAACCACCTCTCCACCCAGGCCCTGGGCCCGTTCTTCAAGGTCAACGCTCCTTACCTTTTCCTTTAGCTCCTTTGCAAGGGCGGTTTCAGGATCCTGAAGGGGAGTGCGCCTGTCCTCACCTTCTGCCTCAACGAAGGGACAGGCGGCCTTGGAACAGGCTCCAGTGTGAACAGCAGCGGCATAGGCCATGCATGTTGGGTAGCCGCATTTTCCGCAGTTGTCCTTCTTCGTCTGTTTCAGGATGTCGAAAATGGTTTCCATGACGATTATCTCTTCTTTGAGGATATTTTAATATCTTACCCAAGTGTGGAACATTTTACACAAAAAGTCCATGATCTTAGATAAGCCTTTTAGCACCATCCACATTTTCTTAAAAGTCGTCCTTTCTTTCCTAGGGAACCCAGCTCTTGGTAATGGCAAGGACCCAGGAGACTGAAACCATAAAGATAGTAAGGGCTGCAAAAAAGATATCCTTTTGTGAAAGATTCCAGGGAACCATACGCCTAAAAAGAACCACAAGGCCTCCCAGAAATAGCCCGCAAAAAAAGCCATAAAAATGGGCCAAGATGTCCACCCTCCCCTGCCCTGTCCCCAGGATTCCAAGAAGGGCAAGGCCTGAAAGAAGGACCTTGAAGCCCTCCCTAAGCCCTGAAAAACCGTATTCCATGGCCCTTATTGAGCAGTAGGTTCCTATGCTTGAAAATATGGAGGTTGACAACCCTATGGAGACATGCCCGTAACCGTACATCAGGGCATTAAGGTAGTTACCTGCTGCTCCACCAATAATTACCAGGAACCAGCCCATTCCCACACCTGTCTCCTCAAAAAGGATGGTAAAGAACAGGCCAGCCATGAAGACATTGCTAAAAAAGTGGGACGGGTCGGCATGGAGGAACAGGGCCGTGACAGTGCGCCAAATCTCACCCTGGACTATGCGGGATGAGTCTGCCGCCCCCACCTCAAGGAGAATATCCCTGACCTCATACCTGAAGGTCAAAGACATTACACATGCCACGAAAACCACAGACAGGAGGGAGGATTTTATATTTCTGAATTGCCTGGGCTTATGGCCCTTTTCATGGGAAAAATCCAGGTTTTCCCTGTTATAAAGCCTTATCTCTTTGAAGGCCTGCTTGGCCACAGACTCGTTTACCAGGATTGAAAAGGCTCCATCCCTTTCCCTTTCCAGCACGTGGGGGATGTGTCTTGAGGTGAGGACCAGGGAGTAAATCCTGGCAGTTTCAGGGTCCAGACCTTCAAAAAGGGTTAAGGTGTTAAGCCCCTTGGTATGCTTTTCATGAGTTTTGGGGGAATTTTCATGGGACTCTTTTGATTCATGCATTAAGAAAGGCCTTCCGCAGGGGAACCAGCCCCCTGCGGATGAGAAAAACACAAATTAAAGTTCGCCGTTAAGGAATTTTGCAATGGACTCGGATGCAACCCTTCCGTGAAAGGCTGCCTTTGCAACGGTCTGGGGACCAAGGACATCGTCACCTCCTGCAAAAATCCATGGCACCGATGTCTGAAGGGTCTCTGGATTTACGTCAAAGGTGCCCCAGGGGGTGCGTTTTATGTCAACTCCCTTGGCAACAGTTGGATCAACCCGCTGGCTTATTGCAGCAACCACTGCATCGGCCTCTATGAAAAAGTTCGAGCCATCAATGGGAACGGGCCTTCTCCTGCCGGATTCGTCTGGCTCGCCAAGCTCCATCCTTACGCACTCTATTTTCCTGAGCCTGCCCTTTTCACCGTGGATTGCAACAGGGGCTGCAAGAAACTCTACCCGTACGCCCTCTTCCTCCATGTGGTGAATTTCGGCCTCAGAAGCAGGCATCTCCTTCCTTGTCCTTCGGTAAAGGATGAAAACGTCCTTGGAGCCAAGCCTCAAGGCGGTCCTTGCAACATCTATGGCAACGTTTCCACCTCCCACTACCACCACCCTCTGGCCAAGGTCCACATCCTTTCCGAGATTTACGTCACGAAGGTAGTCCACCCCGTGAAGCACACCCTCCAGGTCTTCCCCGGGAATACCTAACTTCCTGCTCTCGTGGGCGCCTACTCCCACAAATACTGCGCCATAACCCTCGTCCTTTAGGTCTTGAAGGGTCTTGTCCTTTCCAATGGTAACCTCGTCAATGATATCAACACCGCAGCTTTTAAGCGCATCAAACTCTGCCTTGATGATGTATCGAGGAAGCCTGAATGGAGGAATACCAACCGAAAGCATGCCGCCGAGTACAGGCAGGTTGTCATAAATGGTGCATTTTATGCCCTTGTGGGCAAGATTGTAGGCAACGGTCATGCCTGCAGGCCCTGAACCCACTATTGCCACCTTTTGACCAGTGGGGAGGGCACAAGGCTCCATGAGATTCTTGTTGCGATCCACCATCCAGTCCACCACGTAACGCTCTAGAAGGCCAATTGCCACAGGCTCGCCCTTCTTACCCCTTATGCAACTGCCCTCACACTGAAACTCCTGGGGACATACCCTTGAACAGACGGCAGGCATGGAGCTGGTCTTCCTGATTGTCCAGTAGGCATCCTCAATCTTGTCTTCCCTCAAAAGCCTAATAAAGGCGGGGATGTCGTTGTGAAGCGGGCATCCCTGAACGCAGCCTGGTTTTTTGCACTGCAGGCACCGCTCAGCCTCAAGTTTGGCAGTCTGGTCATCGAAACCGGACACAATCTCATTGAAATTTGTTATCCTCTCCTCCACTGAAAGCTCTTTTGGCTTCTGCCGCGGTATTGCCATTCTCTCTTTTGCTTTCACTTCTTCCTCCTTGACAATATGGTTTCCAAGTTACTAAATGGAATCAAAACCAGGCTATGAGGTCAGCTCACAAATGGACTTTTTCTGTGCAAAGGATAACCGCCAAACAGATGCAAGTAAAGGGTGCCTGCACCCTAAGGACTACTGCAGCCACAGGAATGGTTGCATAATCCACTTCATGGAAAAGGAAAAAGAGAGGGAGAAAAGGCAGGAAAAGACATGTGATTCTGAAAACCGTGTTGATGCACAAGAGTAATCAGGATTTCGTGTCATGTTTTTTGCCCTCCTTGCCGTAACCTTCCTTCTTGCAGCGGCAGTTTCCTTTATTGTCGTCAGATCCTTCAAGGGTCCGGTATCCACCATCTTTAGACGCATAATCCAGGACCCGGTAAGCTCCGTGTGGGAAAGATACATCACATTTGCCGGCCTTGTAGTGGGCGTATCCGGGGGAGTGAGAATCTACCAGCTGGAACGCTACATAAATGCACCCTACAAAAATCAAAGGGTCCTTAGCCTGAATGCAGAAAGGTGGACCCTGGAGGTTTACCGAACCGTCATAGAAACACTTCAAAGCCTTGCCTGGATGTACCTTGTAGTCTTTGTCTTCGCTCTCATGGCCTATGTTCTGGTAAAGGGCTTTGAGATGCGCCACAAAAGGAGGGACACAAGATGAAAGGCGCCCCGCTTAAACTTACGGTGCTTTGTGAAAACAGTGTGGCAGGCCCCTTTGGACTCATTGGTGAGCATGGCTGGTCCATACTCATTGAAATGAGGGGAAGAAAGATCCTCTTTGATACGGGCCAGGGCATTGGCATCTTAAACAACAGCATGAGGCTTGGAAAGGATCTGGGGGCTCTTGACATGCTGGTCCTAAGCCACGGCCACTACGATCATGCATCTGGCATTCCCCAGGTTGCGGGCCTTAACGCCAATCTCAAGGTCCTTTGCCATAAAGACGTGTTCCTTCCGCGCTACTGGGTAAAGGACGGGGACGAAAGGTTCATTGGCATGATTCACAGGAGACCCTTTCTCGAATCCCTTGGATGCCGTTTTAGTTTTTTTTCGGAATTTACTGAAATTGTCCCTGGTATCTATGTGACAGGAGAGGTTCCAAGGATAACAGATTTTGAAAAACCAGACCCTCACATGGAGATAGAAATAGAAGAAAACGGGAAGATAACCCGGGTCCAGGACCCCTTGATGGATGACCTGTCACTTGTGGTGGATACGCCCTCGGGACTGGTTGTTGTACTTGGATGCGCACACGCAGGGCTCATAAACATATTGAGCCATGTTCAAAAAAACCTTCCTGGGAAAAAGATACACACCGTCATTGGAGGAACCCACCTGGGCTTTGCAGAAGATGTCCAGTTCCACCAGACCCTCAAGGAACTTGAGGCCTTTGAGATAAAAAGACTCGGGGCATCCCACTGCACAGGGCTTTCAAACTCAGCCCGTCTAGCATCAAGACTTGAAGATCGCTTTTTTAACGCCTCGGTAGGAGTAAAGTTAGAACTCTAAGGAAAATTAACAAAAAAAGGGCGGGCAGGCCCTGAATCGTCCGGAACTGCCCGCCTGGACACCTTTTAGTTACTTCTTCTTGGTCTTGGACTTTGAAGAAGACTTGGTTGCTGATGTGCCCTTGGGCCCCCTGGGCCCCCTTGGACCCCTTGGTCCTTCTGGACCCGGTGGTCCTGGTTCTCCTTGTGGACCCGGCGGACCTTCAGGACCCGGAGGACCCTGTGGACCAGGTTCACCCTGCGGACCTGGAGGACCTTCGGGACCTTGCGGCCCTGGTTCGCCCTTGTCACCCTTCGGACCCTTGGGCCCCGGAGGACCTTCTGGGCCTGGTGGCCCCTGTGGACCCGGAGGACCTTGAGGACCTGGCGGCCCTGGCTCTCCCTGTGGGCCTTGTGGTCCTTCTGGACCCGGTGGTCCCTGAGGCCCTGGCTCTCCCTTATCACCCTTTGGCCCAGGAGGTCCTTCCGGACCTGGAGGACCCTCGGGACCTGGTTCCCCCTTGGGGCCTGGGGGACCTGGTTTACCCGGCGGCCCTGGTGGGCCTGGATCACCCTTTGGCCCACGAAGCTTGCCACTTTCAAGGGCCTGTTTTATCTCTTTAATGTCATTTTCCAGGGCAGTAAGCCTTCGGTATGCAAGGATACCAAAGATGCTAAGCCCGATAGCCACAAATGCAAGAACAATAGCCATTTTCCCTCCTTAAGCTTAATACTTACATATGCGGTAGAAACTACCTGCAATTATAAAAAATTTCACTTTTCCTCTCCCCTGCTATTAAAAATAGGAGGTTAGACCACCATTTAATTACAGTCAATATGAAATTTTTTGATTTTTGGGTTTACTAACTGGCTCTATCTGAACACTTAAAGGGGTTTGAATCAGGATGCCAGACAACCGGAGGTATGAGCACCTGTAGGGCAAAACCAGACAGAAGACCCATTCCCCTACAACACCTGCAAGCCTGAAAAGGGATAGAAAGACATGCTCGTTACTGATTCCATTCTGAGAACACTTCTGGGAATCAATTAAAGGTGTTACATGCCCTTGGATCTCCGGATTTAAAACCCTTCATGAACCACTGGAGGCGCTGTTTTGAAGTGCCGTGGGTAAAGCTGTCTGGAACAACATACCCCTGAGCCTGTTTCTGCAAGGTGTCGTCTCCAATCCTGCTTGCTGCGTTCATGGCCTCTTCCACGTCTCCTGGTTCAAGCCTACCTTTTGTAAAATGCCCCCAAACCCCTGCAAGGCAGTCTGCCTGCAGTTCTACTGGAATCTGAAGATGGTTTGCCCTCTTTTTATCTCCCCTCCTCAAGGCCTCTTGTTGAAGGGCATGTACCTTTTCCAGGATCCCCATTATGTTTTGCACGTGGTGACCAACTTCGTGAGCAAGTACATAGGCCTGGGCGAAGTCTCCTGGAGCATGAAACCTGCTCGCCAACTGGTCAAAAAAGCCCAAATCCAAATATATTTTCTGGTCCCTTGGACAGTAGAACGGGCCTGTCTGTGCACTTGCAAAACCGCAGCCGCTCTGGGTTGCTCCACGAAAGAGCACAAGAATCGGTGGATGATACCTCAATCCATAGTCGGGTAGAATAGAACTCCAAACATCTTCGGTGGTGGCAAGCACCTTCTTTATGAAAACCGCCTGTGTATCATTAGCTGGCCTTTGTACGTGGGTAGGCACTGCCTGCGGCTGGAACAGGGCAAAGGGATTAAATCCAAGAAGGTAAGCTCCTGCGCCAATGGCAAGAATTGCCCATCCAAACTTTGTCTGAAGAAGCATTCTTATGAGGGGCCACATAAGATACAGCCCCTGCATGGACATGCCTCTTCCGCCCGTCTCAAAACGCCTGTCTTCTACGTTTCGACTTTCTCTTTCGTCATCAAGTCGCATAACAACCTCCAACACGTACTTGCCCTTTGTTCAGAACTTGCATTTCAAACATAAAGGGCCCTTGGGACATAAGTCCAGCAACCTGGGAACACGGCCAGTCACAAAATCCTTCCCGTTTGGCGCCAAATAGGACTATTTGGGAGTCCATCCGCCGACCCCGAGGAGTTCCAGATTAACCAGTATGGAGGTGTCGTCAGAGTCAGTCTTGATCTTTCCCTCTATGGCCCAACAGCTCGACGTGTAGCGAAGCACGTACTTGGATTCTATCTGCTTGTTTCTTTCAAAGTCCTGTTTGATATGAAACCTGAATGACCAGGCCGCGGTAACTATGGCATTCATGTCAAAATTGAGCTCATTTATGTCCTCAAGCTTATGATAGCGGTAGTCCAGGTCGAAGGTGCTTCCCCTGTAACCAACATAGCGCCACCTGACGTTATGTGTGCGAAAACCGTCTCCATAAAAGTTGTACTTGGTGTCGTAGCGAAGCCAAAAACTCGGAAAAGGCGTGAAATCAAACTCTCCGTAAAGGTCTGAAAGGCTTTTTCTCTCAAACTCCTGGGCGGAAAGAACCGTGGGTTCCTTATGAAAATTGTACGACTCTTCAAGCTTTATACGAAAAAGATCAGAGTATGAGTATCTTCCGCCTCCAAGGCGCCTTTTGCTGCTCACAAAGGAAAGGAGACTGAAGATGACCTTGTTCCTTTCTGGGTAAAGATCCCGGCTGTCTATGGTGGGTATGTCCCTGCTGCTTCTGTAAGGGGAATAAACGTATCTGATTCGGGGTGTGATATAGTGTCGCCAAAGGCCCTTTCCATGGCTGTAGTTTCTGGCAAAGGTCTTTGTCATATCAGCCAGAATGGAGTAGCGAAACCTGTTGGCGGTGTCGTCCGGGTTCAAATTGTTCTTCTCCTCCCTGCCGTAGGCCACATAGACACTATCTTCCACGGCCCCTGTAACCACAAGGTCCGCCCAGTTGAAAAGATCAAGGGGCATGGAAATGGCAGGATTCAGCCTAATCCTGTGTTCCTTTGTCCCCTGCTCGCGCCAGTAATCCGTGTAGTCAAAATCAAATTCATAGTACAGGCGCCTTTCCCAAAGGGGCTGTTTGAATGAATGGACAAAGACGCTTGGCAGGGTCTGAACGGTAAACCCCCTTCGCCCAAAGAAATGGTTGTCATTGTACCTGCCATGGAGGCCAAGAAACATGTCCTGTGTCTCCTTAGTAACCTGAGCAACCGATGGTCGTATCTTGTCTGTTTCCTCGGCAAGGTTTCTGTGAAACCACTTCCTGAAGGTCTCATCACTCCTGGTAAAGCCCATGAAGCCCGTATCGAACTCCTGCAGGTAGTCCATGTCGCTCATGAGATCTACATCAAGCTTTGCCTCAAAACCTAGGGGAAGGGACTGGTTCAGCTTACCCCGGAGCCACCACCTGAAATCGTTTCCCCTTGTGTGGCCGTCTCCGTTAAAGTCATGGTCGTCCTTCTTGTCCCCAAGGAAGTTGTACCTCACAACCGCCTTGTCTGTTGGGGAGAAGACATGCCTGTACTCCACACCCTCCATCCAGCCCCGGCTGGACATGGGATGCTGGTAAAAGGTAAGGTCCATGGAATCATTAAGCACAAGGAAAAAGGGTAGGTTCAACCCGATGCCGTTTCTCTTTGATGAGGTGTACTCTGGAATGAGAAAGCCCGTCTTTCTGTACCTGTTAATTGGCACGTAAAGCCACGGGGTAAAGAGGACAGGGATGTCCCTTATCTCAAAAAAGGTATTTTTCGCCTTTGCCTCACCGTCAACCGTGAGGGTTAGCTCCTTGCATTTGAACCTCCAGTCCTGTTCGGGCATTGGGCAGGTGCTGACAGTGGCCTCCTGGGCGTGATACTCTTCAGGGCCTGTCTTCTCAAGCCTTTTTGCCGTAAGGTGAATGTTGTTTCTCTTTAGATACAAAAAGGCGTTTTCCACCTCTCCTGTTGATGTCTTAAGGTCCAGACTGCCCTTTGAACCCCTAAGCACATCCTGGCCCAGGTGTATGACCACGTGACCACTTGCGTAAATTTTCCCCTGGTCCTGATCATATATGATCTTGTCGGCATAGACCCTCAGTTTTCCACGCTTGATCTCCACGGAACCCTGGGCAACAACAACCCTGGAGTTGTGGAAAAAGACCAGTTTCTCTGCCTTTATGTCCCAAGGCTCCTTTTTCTTGATACTGGCCATGGAACTTGAACAAAGAAGGGGTAAGAAAAAGAAAAGGGTGCAAACAAGAAACAGGGTTATGGATCTGCCACTTGCCCTGTACATATCAGACCACCGAAGAGGGCATGAATATCTTGTTGTAGAGGTTCTGTGCGTATCTGTCTGTCATCCCAGCAATGAAATCACAGACGTGTCGTTCGTAAGGGGTCCTTCCGTCCTCAATGGCCCTTTCCTCCTCAAAAAGCCTCTTTCTTTCACGCAAGAAGGCATCCTTATTGTTCAGGAAATACTCATAAAGTTCAAAGAGGATCTTGCGGGCCTTTTCAAATTCCCCATGGACCTGGGGGGCCCTGTAAACATTGTCGTAAAGAAATGCCCTCAGATCAAGCATGGTCTTTAGCATCTCAGGGCTTATGTCCAGTTCTATGCCCCCTTGGGTAACCCTGGTTGCACCAATAACATCCTTTATCATGGATGAGATCCTGCTGCTATGGGTATCCCCCAGGACCTTGGTCACCTCCCCGGGAACCAGGGACTGCTTAATAACGCCGCTTCTTATTGCATCATCAAGGTCGTGGCTCAAGTAGGCTATTACGTCTGCAATCCTTACGATCCTGCCCTCCACGGTCTGGGCAGATTCCCCCGGCTCCTTGGGAATTATGTTTCCAAAGCCCTTTGAGTGCTTAAGTATCCCGTCCCTTACCTCGTATGTAAGGTTGAGGCCCCTGCCCCCGTTTTCAAGCACATCCACCACACGAAGGCTCTGTCGGCAGTGGCTGAAACCCCCTGGCACTATCTCGTTCAGTACCGTCTCACCTGCATGTCCAAAGGGCGTATGCCCAAGGTCATGCCCAAGGGCTATGGCCTCTGTCAGGTCCTCGTTAAGCCTAAGGGCCCTTGCTATGGTCCGGGCGATTTCCGCAACCTCAAGGGTATGGGTGAGTCTTGTGCGGTAATGATCTCCCATTGGGGAGAGAAAAACCTGAGTCTTGTGCTTGAGCCTCCTGAAGGCCTTGCAGTAAACAATCCGGTCCCGGTCCCGCTGAAAAGCAGTTCTTATGAAGCAAGGCGTGGCCTTGTAGCGCCTTCCCCTTGTATTCCTGCTAAGACACGCATAGGGGCTAAGGATCTGCTCCTCTCTCAGCTCAAGCTCATCCCTGACGGTCAGAGAGCCCTTGATCTTAAGACCAGTTCCGGAATCTATATACATGTTGTCTGTTATAACTTTTATAAAAGTTACAGGCAATAGCCTATAGTGATGACCATTGGGAAATTAATTATTTTTCCAGGCAGAAGCTAACTGAAAAATTCCTTTTTTTTGAAAAGACTTCTGTGAAACCACATATCAACAAGAAGGTAGAGCACAGAGCCGAAACTGCAAAGCACAAGAAAAGTTGCAGAGGCTGCTCCAAGGCCTGCCCCAGATGAAAGCATGGCCACAAAAACCAGGACAAGAAATGGGGTAAAGAATCTCTTTTTGTAAAGGGAAATATCAAACCTTCCTTCCTGTACCGCCCACATGTCTATTCCCTGGACGGCAAACTCTATGGCCAGTATCAGCACCACCAAAAGATGCGACGATCCCGGGGTGAATGGCAAAAGGAGCAGGGCAAAGAGGGGATTAACAATGGAAAGAAAGAGGTCCAACACTGGAAGGAGGCCCCTTTTAAGCAGACCCGGCATGGAAGCCAGGACGTACTGGGCACCAGAGACAAGAGTCACTACCAGGAGCACCACTCCATAGGCAAGCTCCACCTGTCTTGCAGGAAGGGCCACGGCTATGGCAAGGCCCATGCCCTCAAGGAGAAGAGCGCTCTTAAGCCTGCCAGTAAGCTCACCGCTTTTTGACGAAATGGCAACGGCAAGGAACAAGGTGGCAAGGAAGAGGCCTGCAAGAAAAAAAATGGTTGGAAGCCTGTCTGAGAAGGTATTAGTCAACAGGATAAGGCCGACTCCAGTCATCTGAAGGGTTGTCTTGATCTTGGCAAGCTCAGTGACTCGAAGCCCTTTCTGGCCAGGGGTCATGAAACGTCTCATCTCGGTAACCAGGAACTCCCTGAAAAATATGGGCCACACTATCCACATGGGAAGGATGTGCAGGTCTGCCAGGGGCACAAGGGTCACCGCTATAAATATCTTGTCTGCTATTGGGTCAAGGAGCCTTCCAAGGGATGTGACTCCATATTTTCTTGCAAGCACACCGTCCAGGTAATCGGTGAGCCCCAGAACCGCAAGTATGAGAATGGCCATAAGACGCGAAAAGGGGCCTCCATAGATGAGGAATAGGGGAAGCGGCAAAAGCACTATCCGTAGTGCGGTTATCTGGTTGGCGGTTATCTTCATCTTTCCTTTTCAGCCTGGATTTCCTTCCATATCTGGAAAAAGCTCTCAAGTAGCTCTCCCCTTGCCCTGCTAAGCTCCTGAAGATCATTAATGAAGCTGCGGTAGTCACGGGCAGGGCCTATCTCAAGCTGCACGAGAAGGGGGTCGCAAAAATACCAGGTACACCTGTAGGGCCGCTGGGGCCGGGGAAGCACGCACCCCCCCTCCCCTATGAACTGACATATAGCCTCTTCATCCACATCCAGGTCATAACTTGGTATCTCAAGACCAAGGGCCAGAAACCCCACCACGTCTGCAAATTCCGGGAACCCAAACTTGTTTGCGCAGCAAACAGTGCCGCAGTAGGGGCATACCTTTGAGGTATAGGACTGGATGAGGGGGTCGAGTTTCTCAAAGGCTGCCATAAAGGCAGGCGCCTTCTCAAAGACCTTGTCCAGTTGCCCCTTGTGATGAGAAAAAAATCCCTTAATCTCCTCTATCCTTTGCCAGAACTCCTCAGGGTCCTTGTAATTTAGCTTCGGGAAAACGGTTGTGTCAAAACCAACAACGGCCATAACAGTCCCTTAGAAAATCGTAACACTCGCTAAAACGCATGAAATACCTTCAAACATACCTTTCATACCCGCCTTTAGCGAGTGATTCAACAAGCTCTCTCACCCTATGAAGCTCCTTTCTGGGGCAAACAAGAACGGCGTCACCCACGCACACAACTACCATGTCCTTAAGCCCTATGGCGCCCACCAGGGTCTTGCCCTCTGAAATAACAAGGCTGCCGCTGCAGTCAATGGCCTTGGCGGTCCCAGAGATTGCATTTCCTGCCTCGTCCTTGGGAAGCATCCTGTAGTAGCTTTCCCATACTCCAAGATCGTACCAGTCAAAGTCACATGGAAAGACCACCAGGGAAATCGGAGACTCTCCCCCGAGCCTGCCTGCACACCTTGCCAGCTTTTCCAAAACTGCCGTGTCAAAGGCATCATCTGGCAGGGAAAGGTAAATTTCTCTAAGCCTCCCATGGTCAGGTTTCGCACTGGCCCTCATTTCCTCATAAAGAGGCTGCCAGAGCCTGAATGAATCGCCACTGATTACTCTTTTAAGAACGCTAACTGAAAAAGAAAGCATGCCGCTATTCCAGAGGAAGCGCTTTGAACGAAAATAGGCCAGGGCAGTTGCCGGATCCGGCTTTTCATGAAAACTTGTCACCTCCATGCAGTTCCAGTTGCTGCACTGGCCCACTGTGCCCCCGGCCTCGATATAGCCGTAGGCGGTTTCTGGATGGTCTGGTCTTATTCCGTAGATAACCATGGAATCATTGGATGCTGCCCATTCCATTCCCGCACCTATAACCTTGGCAAACCTGTCCACCGGCTTGATGGAGTGATCAGATGGGAACACCGACAGCGTGGCCCCTGGATGGGCCTTTTCTATGCTAAGGGCCCCGAGAAGCACTGCCGCTGCTGTCCCCTTGGGCACAGGCTCTATTATAATGTTTTCGTGCAAAAGGTCAGGGACCTGACGTTTTACCTCATCAAGCTGGTACGGCTTGCACACCACCCAGATACGCTGCCTTTCAAAAACCGCCTGGGCCCTTTCCATGGTCCTGGCAAGAAGGCTCTGGCCCCCGTCCAGGGCAAGAAACTGTTTTGGCCTGTTGATACGGCTTTTGGGCCAAAGCCTGGCGCCTATTCCTCCTGCAAGAATGAGTGCATGGGAATTTGGATTCATGTCCGTAACCTTTTTTTCAGAAAAATTTCGGAAAGGAGCGCTCCCAGATAGATTGCAGCCGTTTCACTTCTAAGGATGCGACTTCCAAGACCTGCGGCCCTGAAATCCATTGACATTAATAGCTCCTTTTCTTCTGGATCGAACCCTCCCTCTGGCCCAATGGCCACGGCACAGGGAAAAGTGATGGGTGTAGTTTCAAGCACGTCAAAAAAACCTTTACCCCTTTCAGATGCATAGAGGGCAATCCTTTCTGCCACTCCATTCAGGTTTTTAAGGGCCTCTGGCAACACCTTTGGACGCCTTACCAGTGTGGCCTTGAAACCTCGCGACTGTTTCAGACTCTCAAAACATATATTTTGCCACCTATTTAGCCGTTTTTCGAGCCTTTGGGGATGAGTGCCAAAATATCTGCTCCTTCTTGTTATGACAGGCTGCACAACTGCAACTCCCATCTCTGAAAGCCTGGCCAGGGCCGCTTCAAATCTCTCATACCTTATGAGGGAAAGGATAAAAGTGCAGGGGATGAGATCATCGTGGCTGCCAAGATCATGAACTACGCGGAGCAGAACCTTTTCCCGTGAGATCTCCTTAATCTGCGCTACAACCACCCAGCCTGTTCCATCTGCAACCCTTACAAGTTCACCCTCCCTCAGTCTTCTTGCGCCCTTAAGGTGCACGGCCTCCCTGCCGCCCAAAACCATCCTTCCAGAAGAGGTCAAAGCGCCCTCCTTTACCACAAACTGGGGAAGGCCTAGGAATTTGCCAGAAACTCCAGCAACACCCATTGGCTGTCTTTTTCATCTGCCTTCATGGCGGAAAAATGAAGGCCTCTCCGAACATAGGCCTCCTTCACGGCCCCGGCCTGCTCCTTTAGAATACCGCTAAGAAGTAGCCTCCCTCCCTGAGACACCTGAGTGGAAATCTCCTTTGAAAGAAAAAGCAGCGTGTCCCTGTCGATGTTTGCAAGCACAAGATCAAAGGGGCCTTCCACCTCCCACACCGGCGTGGTGCTCACAGTTATGTCGTCATGGCAGTTGTTGAGGTGAACATTTCTCCTGGCTGTTTCAACTGCATCAGGGTCTATGTCTATGGCCAAAACAGACCTGGCACCAAGCTTTGAAGCGGCTATGGCAAGTATTCCAGAGCCTGTTCCCACATCAAGGACCTGTGTTTTTCTTAGAAGCCCCTTTCTTCCAAGTTCCTCAAGCCTTTCAAGAACAAGCCTTGTTGAGGCGTGGCTTCCCACACCAAAGGCCCGCCCTGGGTCCATCTCTATTACCACGTCGCCCACCTCTGGCACATACTCTTCCCAAGTAGGCTTTACCACAAGGCTCTTACCTATCTTTATGGGCCTGAAAAAACTCTTCCACTTGTCGTACCAGTCTTCTTCTATGACCTTTTCGTTCTCTATCTTGACGGTGGCCTCAGGATGGAGGACGGAAAGCTCTTGCAGGTAGGTCTTAATGGATGAAAGGACCCCTGATTCCAGGTCTTCCCTGCCAAGATATGCCTTTATGAGAAGGAGGTCTTGGCGCTCTTCCACCTCCTCTGTGATGACACCGCGCCCAAGCTCAGAGACCAGGTAGTCCACAAGAGGTTCCTCAACTTCCCTGCTGCACTTTATTGAAAGCTCAACCCAGACCTGTTTCCCTTCCTTGTCCCTTATCATAACTTTTTCTTTTTCCGATAACGCAAATGAAATCTTTTCTTTTTGACTGAATCTTAAAAATAACCTATTCCCATAAGGGTAAGATTACAACTTCAAGTTGATGAACGATTTATACTGTAACAAGGACTTTATATTCGGACTTCTTCTGGAAAACGGGCTCATTTCTCAAAAGGAGCTCTCATTCCTGGAGGAAAAACATCACATTGCCCAAAGAAAGGGCATAGACCTTATCCAGTGGATCGACTCACTCTCCCTTAAGAGGGCAGATCTTCCAGAAAAATTTCTTACAGAGGCGGACATCCTGGAGCTGGTCTGCAGGCAGAAGGGCTGGCCCTTTAAGAGACTTGATCCACTTAAGCTCGACATGGAGGTCGTTACAAAGACCCTTCCCGCCTCCTTTGCAAGAACAAGGCTGGTCCTGCCCCTGGAGTGGCATGGAAATATCCTTGAGATCGCCTCTTACAATCCTGAACAGCAAGACATAAAAGAGGACATCCAGCGGGTCTGCAAGACGGATGTGACCTTTATTGTAAGCCCAAAGGCGGATATAGAAAGGGTCATACAGGAATTTTTTGACTTTAGAAGCTCCATTGCCGCAGCCCAGGACTTTCTCACCGCACCGGAAGTGGATATCTCGAACCTCGAACAATACGTGAAGCTTTCCGGCAAGGAGCTTCAGGCAAGCGACAAGCACATCAACAAGGCGGTCGACCACCTTTTCCAGTATGCACTTAACGAAAGGGCAAGCGACATACACATTGAGCCAAAGAGGAAGGAGTCGGTGGTGCGGTTCAGGATCGACGGGGTCCTGCACACCATTTACCGCCTTCCCAGGGTGGTGCACGAGGCCCTCTGCACCAGGATAAAGGCCCTGTCCCGCCTAGACATAGCAGAAAAAAGGCGCCCGCAGGACGGAAGGATAAAGCTCTCCTGGAAGGACGAGGATGCAGAGGTGAGGGTCTCCACCATCCCGGTGGCCTTTGGAGAAAAGGTGGTACTGAGACTCCAGAGCGCCAATATCCTCATGAGCGACCTTGACAGCCTGGGCTTTTCAAGGCGCGATTTTCTTGCCTACACGAGGTTTCTTCAGAATACCACCGGCATGATCCTCATGACAGGCCCGACTGGTTCTGGAAAGTCCACCACCCTCTACTCCACTCTGCGCTACCTGAGCAGCCCTGAGGTGAACATCGT
>Ga0256832_1000957_pt1 | contig 19292 bp, 15 predicted proteins | sample 134614metaG_FD_190534 | JGI IMG/M metagenome (GOLD analysis project Ga0256832, IMG submission 190534) | Hydrothermal vent microbial communities from Lau Basin, Pacific Ocean - 134-614 | ecosystem: Environmental > Aquatic > Marine > Hydrothermal vents | place: Pacific Ocean: Lau Basin | collected...
CTGGATTGCAGCGTCTGTTTAGACTACTGTTGACGAATACAAAAGGTATCAATTTCCCTTTGTGCCTTCGTGTCTTCGTGTTCTTAGTGGTTTTCGGGGAACGTCCGGTGACGACCTTAGTAGTTACGAACCGGTACAGCTACGCCGCGAATAATCCGGTGCGGTATACGGACCCCAGCGGGCATTGCATTCCGGGCGAGAACTGCCCGGGTGATCAGCCCAATAACGGCACACAGCCTCCCTCTCCATCCTCTTCGCCACCGAGCGGAAGCCAGCCGTCTCAAAGTGGTGTGCAAACAGCTTCGGGAAATGTTACTCAGGTGTATTGGGCGCTGGGCAAAAACAAGCAATGGTGGGCAGCTCCCCATTGCTCCCAGCAAGATGCTTTCTCTTGCGGCCCCACCAGCGTGGCCATGATCTTGAATGCGTTGACGAGTAAAAAATGGACGCAGAATGACATTCCCGTGCCGTTGACCCGCTGGTTTTATGGGGGCGCAACGCGTCCGGATTGGTTGGCCAAAGCATTCAACGAGAATGCCGCCAAAGAAGGCATCGCGTATCGGGCAGAGGTGCGGATGGACGCCTCGCAGGATGAGCTGATCGACGCATTGCAGAAAGGCTATCCGGTCACCACCTTGGTCATGTTTGGCCCCGTGCGCGGGCATTACGTCAATGTGGTTGGGTATGACATGAAAACCGACACGGTTCATTACCTGGACCCAGCCATGACGAGTAACGAGGTGAAACCCATGCCATGGCAGAATTTTGATACAGGCGTGGATTACGGTAGGGGCGATTGGGCGTGGTCACAACGTGTCTTCTGGTTAGGTTCACACAATCGCATCATGATAGTCTATCACCCTTAGTATCTCCCCCATCCTGCCTTAGCAGGACGACGAGGTTACCATGAAGCGAACGAATTATTGGATACTCTTTTCGGCGCTGGTGCTGAGCATTTCTGTACTGGTCGGTTGTATTTTTCTTCCGCCAGAACGTTTCGATACGCCCATACCCGATCGAGAAATTGTCTTTGTATCGGACAATTTCATAGGATTCATCCATCCCGATGGGAGCGGCTTTGTAAAGATAGAGGGAGCCCCATCGAGGTTGTGGTGGGGCGGGAAGGGCGCCGATTATCTGGTGTGGATTGGCCCAAGGGGGGAAGTCTTTTTTACCAAAGGCAACGATTATATCAAAGAATGTCCACGATTTTGGGTGTGGGAAATGGGTTCCGTGCCTGGCACGGATGATATCATTGCCGTGGTTCGCGGCGGTGAGGACAGTCAGCGATTGGTCAGGATCAATTTCAAACGATGCCGATTGGTAGAGGATTACCTGGAGGAGACCAGATACCTCGAATTGGGAACGAACCCGGCCTTCGAGAATTTCATTGTGTTCAGTCGTACGGAACGCAAAATGAATTTGCCTGTGAAGACGGAAATCGTGCTGCTGGACACGAACACCTCGGAGTTGCGGATTTTGAAGACCCTCGATATCACGAATAACGACCTCCAGTCGCCCTACCGCGCCCCCGCCTTTTCTCCCGATGGCAAGTGGATTGCCTACACCGATGTGAACAGCATCCGATTGATGCGCCCTGATGGGACGGAGGATCAGGAACTGGTGAATGTGAGAGGATGGTACGAGCGTGGCGCTTTTTCATGGCCGCCGGCTGCCTCTTTTTCTCCCGATGGGCAGTGGATAGTTTTCCATCGCTGTCCGAAGGGAAATTGTTCTCCTGGTTGGTGGGATATCGGCCCAGGACGAATTTATAAGGTCAATGTCGTGACACAGGAGGAGACTATGTTGTTCGATAACGGCGGGAATCCCGTATGGCGTCTGCGGGGTTCGGAAGACTGATTCGTGGCCCGCGTCCGCCCGGCATGAGAGCCAGTAGGCTCGTGCGAAGGGGCGAGGGGGAATGAGCAAGCCCGTGAATCCCAAATTTGTCCCCCAGCGCATGAGCGGAGTATCATTGAGATGACACGCCACCCTCCTCTACCGCCTCCAACTTCTGAGATTCTGACCTCTGACCTTCTGCCCTCATGTCCATCGACCTCTCTCCCGACGCCTTCTTCGATCTGCGCGACATCGCTTTTCGCGATCTCTTCACCGATATCACCCACGTTTGGGAAGCCTTGATCCGGCTGGAGGCTTTTCTCGATGCGTGGGTCGACGGCCGCGGGCATCAAATTCTGGGCGACGTTCGGCCCGGAGCCTTCATCGAACCGGACGCAGACATTTACATCGGGCCGGGCGCGGTTGTCGATCCGGGCGCGTACATCGCCGGGCCCGCCTGGATCGGGCCGGGCGCGCAGGTGCGGCATGGCGCGTTCGTGCGGGGCAACGCGCTCATCGGCAAAGGCGCGGTCGTGGGCCACGCCACCGAGGTAAAGCACAGCATCCTCCTGCCCGGAGCCCACGCGCCACACTTCAACTACGTGGGCGACAGCATCCTGGGCCGGGGCGTGAACCTGGGCGCGGGCACGAAACTCTCCAACCTCACCGTAGTCAGCGTCAAAGACCCGGTCACTGGCCAACGCCCCACCATCAAACTCAACCTGGACGACGAGGTCTACGACACGGGCCTGGCCAAGCTGGGCGCGATCCTGGGCGACGGCGTGCAGACCGGGTGCAACAGCGTGCTCAATCCCGGCGTGCTCATCGGGCCCCGCGCCCTGGTCTACGCCAACGCCTCCCTGCCCAAAGGCTACTACCCCCCCGACACCATCATCAAGCTGCGCCAGACTTTCGAATACGCTCAGCGGAGATAATCTCATGGCGACCCAAAAACAACCGACCTTAGCGCAATGGCGGGCCATCTACGACGCCGCCATCCGTCTCAAGAAACTGGCTCCCTGGGAGTTCATGCAGGAAACCGACATCTTCGGCGTGCAAGACCCCAAGACAGGCCGCGTGGGCTTCGTCAGCGTCATGGGCGCCCGCGGCGAACATTTCGGGATCGCCGCCTATATCGACCCCCTCGCCCTCTACCAATTCTGGACTTTTGCCGAGTACGGGGAGGAGATGGACCCCGTCAGATTATTCGAGATCGAGCAGCTCACCCTCTCTTACGAGGATCGAGACATGCTCGACAAGAAAGATCGGGCTGTGATCAAGAAGTTGGGACTGCGATTTCGGGGGCGCAACGCCTGGCCCGTGTTCCGCAAAATCACGCCGGGCTATCTGCCCTGGTTCATCGACGCCGAAGACGCCCCCTTCCTACGCCACATTCTGGAACAAACCCTCGACGTCACCCAACGGTTGCGCAAACAGCCCCACCTGCTCGACATCGAGGATGAGGACAGCATCGAATATCTGATTCGTGTGCCGCGCGAGACGGAAACGGGCCTGGTCTGGGAGGACGAATGGCGGGAGGTTCCCCTTCCGGAAACCAGCCTCGAATGGAAGTTGGATGAGGAGCTTCTGGCCCGGGTGAAAAAACTGCCCCAAATCTCCAACATGGTCGAAATGGAGCTGTTCCCCCTGCTCTTTCCCGTGGCCACCGACGAGGGCCGCCCCTTCATCCCCTACGTGATGCTGGTCGTGGACAGGAAATCAGGCATGATCCTGGATGCAGGGCTCAACCAGCCCATGCCCGATTACTGGGGACTCCTGGAAAACCTGCCCAACCTGATCCTGACCGAATTCATCAGGCTCGGAGGCATCCCTCAGCGCATTTATGTGCGCACCGACACCCTGGCCGACCACCTCGAATTCCTCAAGCAATTCCTTCCTTTCGAGGTCATCTTCAGCTCGAACATCCGGCATCTTGAATCCGCCAAGGAAGGATTGCAAGAATTTCTGGGATGATCGAAAACGCGCCTCCCATCCAGCTGGAACCTCTGACCGCGGATCAACTGGCCGATCTCCAGGCCATGTACGAGGCCAGCGAAGGCTATTTCCGCGCGTTCACCGGCGAACCCGTCTCGCCCCTGCAAGCGGCCAACGACTATCAGCAACTGCTGGACAGCGATGATCGGGCCATTATGGCCATTTGGTGGCGGGAAGGCAATGAGCCCGCCTTGATTGGCTCCCTCGACTTCCGCTTTCATCACCCCATCGAAGGCGTGTTGTGGCTGGGCGCGCTTATTCTGCGGGATGACTTGCCCGCAGACAGGGAAGTCATTGGGGGATGGGCTATACGCATTCTGGAGGAATGGCTGCGTATCGCCACCGATGTCACCGAAATCCGCACCGCCGTCCCCTTCACCGCCGTGGATGATGTGCGCTTCTGGCAGAACGCGGGCTACGAACTCACGCCCGAACTCCTGCGCCTGCCCATCCACGACAAATACATCCGGTTCGGCGTCTACCGAAGGATGATCCCGCGATGAAATTTGGACTGAACTACTCCAAAGCCGCCATCAAACTCTACGACCAGGGCGTCATCGCCCCCGACGTGTTCAAATGCCCGGCCTGGCCCGACCTCATCGCCCGGGCCAAAGACCGCTACCCCCTCTACATTCACTTTCCCCTGGGCGTGGGCGCGGGCATCGGCAGCGCCATCGACGGGGAGACGAAGCAGCCCGCGGATTGGGCCAAATTCGAGAAACTGCTGGCCGACACGGGCACGCCCTACCTCAACCTGCACCTGCACGCCCCTCGCGCCCGCTTCGGCCTGGACGCGGGGAAAGCCGACAAGTTCGACCTGGAGCAGACGCTGGAAAACCTGATCCGGGACGTGGAGGGCGTGATCCAGCGGTTCGGCAAAGAGTTGGTCATCGTGGAAAACGGCTTCAACCTCGGGCCCGACCCGCTCTACCCCGCCTATCTCGCCGAAACCGCCCGCCAGGTCGTCGAAGCCACCGGCTGCGGCTTCCTGTTCGACATCTCCCACGCCCGCATCGCGGCCATGCGGCTGGGCCAGGACTATCGCGACTACATCGCCCGCCTACCCCTCCACGCCATCCGCGAGATCCACATCACCGGCATGCAGAAAGTGAATGCCTACTGGCTGGATCGGGCCGTGGCCAGCGGCTTGAGCATGGAGGTCATCGAGAGCTACATTGGCCCGGGTGGCGCCTGGCTGCCCAACGGCATGGCCGACCATCTGCCCCTCACCGATGAAGACTGGGAGATCATGGCCTGGGCGGCGGAGCAATTGCGCTCGGGCGCTTGGGCCACGCCCTGGGTCATCTCTCTGGAATGCGGCGGCCTGGGACCCTTCTGGCAAGCCACCTTCACCGAGGAGGAGATGCGCGAACAGGTCCCCCGGCTGCAACGCATCTTCAAGGAGAAACCGTGAGATGAAAAAGTCGCTTCTGCTGCTCATCCTGGTCGTCATCCTCATTGCGGGCGCCATGGGGCTGACAGCGAGCCTGCCCGCTTTCGCCCAGGACGGGGGCGGGAATCCGACTTTCTTCCCCATCGCCATGAACGCAGCCTGGGGCAAGGGGCCGTCCGACGCCCGGATTTTTGCCTTTGCGCCCGATGGCTATGCGCTACGCGATGTCGACGAGGCCTTCGCCATCCAAAACGTAGGAGAGACGGCCTTGCTGTTAGGGGGATGGCAGGTGACCGACGGCGAGGGCGTCGTCATCCTGCCCGACATCACCGTGCCGCGGCATCGATTCATCTGGTGCGCCCGTCATGCGGACGCGTTCGAGGCGACCTGGGGCATGAAGCCCGGATGCGAATATGGCGGAGACGCCGACCCCGACGTGCCCGACGCCACGGGAACGATCCTCAACCTCAACAACGAAGGTGACGAGCTTCAGTTAATCAGCCCCTCGGGTCAAGTGGTTGATGCCGTGGTCTTTGGGGATGAGGGTGACGTGAGCATCGACGGCTGGTCGGGCGAGGCCCTGCAACCCTACACGCCCAGCAACGCCTTCGCCCGCGAGGGCCAGGTCTTCTACCGGCTTTTCGACAAGGAAACCTGGCTTCCCGTCAGCGACACGGACGCCCGCAGCGATTGGGCCCAGGGCAACGACGATCCCATCCACGGCCGTCGCACCGCCTATCCTGGCTGGGATCTCATCGCCTTCAGTCGGCCCATCCATATCACCTATTCCCAGCCTCGCTCCGCCCAATTGCTGGTCACGCCCGACAACGCCCTCACGCCCATCATCGAGGCCATCGACTCGGCCGAACTCTACATTTATGTCGAGACCTACGAACTCACCCACCCCATGATCGTGGATGCGCTGGCTCGCAAAGCCCGCGCGGGCCGGGAAGTGCGCGTGCTCCTGGAAGGCAGTCCCGCCGGCGGACTCACCGACGACAGCCGCTGGGCCGCGCAACAGCTCGTCGAAGCGGGCGCGCGGGTCGACTTCATGGTCAACGACGTGGACAACGCCCACGACCGCTATCCCTTCATCCACGCCAAATTCATCGTCATCGACGGCCATATCCTCATCCTCAGCACGGAGAATTTCAAGCTCTCCAGCATGCCCGCGGATACGGATGACGGCGAAACCCTGGGCCGCCGCGGTTACGCCGTCATCATCGACGACTGGACCCTGCCCGACCGGGCCATGGCCATCCTCGCGGCCGACGACAACCGTGACCATGCCGACATCTTCCCCTGGCAGGCGGACCATCCCCAATATGGCCTCCCCCACGACCCCAACTACCAGCCGCCCCAGCCGCAAGACCTGATGGGCTATCGCGTGCGCTATTCTCAACCCTTCCCCATCGACGACGTGAGCGAGGCCATCGAATTCACCGCGCCCGAAACCAGCCTCATCCCCTTGCTCTCCCTCATCGAGCAGGCGGGACCGGGCGACGTCATCCTCACCCAGCAACTCTTCGAGCATCCCTACTGGGGCCCGACCGACAGCAACCCCGCGGATGATCCCAACGTGCGGTTGGAGGCCCTGATCGAAGCCGCACGCCGCGGGGCCTCCGTCCGCATCCTCCTGGACAGCTTTTTCGACGACCCTCACAGCACCCGCAGCAACCTGAATACGGTCAACTATGTCAACGACATCGCCGCCAACGAGGGTGTCGACATCCAGGCCCGACTGGGCAATCCCGCGGGCGCGGGCCTGCACGCCAAACTCCATCTTCTCGCCATCGGAGACAAACGCTGGGTCGTGCTGGCGTCGATGAATGGGGGCGAGGCGAGCAATAAACTGAATCGTGAAATCAGCTTGGCGCTGGAAACCGGTCAAGGGTATAATGCCCTTGCACGCGTCTTTTTAGACGACTGGAACAGTCCCACCCTCCAGCAAGCCCCTTCCACCCCATGACCCAACCGTCTGTCCCCAAAACCACCTTCTCCCTGCGCCCAGGGCACGCCATCCTGCATGAGATCAAACGCATCCTGCTGGAGCAAGTGGACTATGCCCTCTACCAGCTCACCACGCCCGGCCTGGATGAAGACGTCGCCGTGCACGAAGCCCGCAAGGCGTTCAAGCGCATCCGCGCCATGCTGCGCCTGGTGCGGGACGAGATCGACCATGAAGATTTCAGCGATCTCAACGCCCTGTTCCGGGATGCGGGCCGCCGATTGAGCGGCGTTCGCACCAGCGCCGTGCTGGACGAGACGTTGGAGAAACTTCACGAACGCTATCCCGACCAGCTTTCAGATGAGGATGTGGCCGCGGTGCTGGCCCGCCTGCGCGCCCATCACGAAGCCATGCGCGAGGAGGTGGTCCTGGGCCAGGCGCTGTTCGACCAGGTGGCCGCAGAACTACGCCGGGGCCGGAAGCGGATGGAGAAGCTGCACCTGTCCGGGAACCATTTCCCCGCATCGGGCCTGCGCAGGGTGTACGCCCGCGGCCGCCGCGGCCTGAAGGCCAGCCGCCACGCCCCCACCGTCGCCCATTTCCACGAATGGCGCAAGCGGGTGAAGTACCTGCGCTATCAGGTGCGCATCCTTTCCCCGGCCTGGCCCGAAGTCCTCGCCTGCCTCACCCAAGAGCTGGTCACGCTTTCGGAATTGCTGGGCGTCGATCACGACCTGGCCGAACTGCACCACACCCTGGTCGAACACCCCGACCTGGGGCTGCAGAGCAGCGAGCAAGGTAAATTGCTGGGGCTTATCGAAGATTATCGGGAGGAGCTGGAGGCCCGGAGCTTCCACATTGGCGCCCGGGTGTATGTGGAGAAGCCGGGTGATTTCGTGGACCGCATGGCCGCATACTGGCGCATTTGGACGGGCGAACACGCCCAATGACCACCCGACTGCGCGACTGATCGACTGCGCGACCGATCGACCGCGCGACAGCGCGACCTCACTCCGCCTGGGCAAAGCTCATAACCGATCCATCGGGCAGGAAAAGCTGCATGGTGTGCGCGCCCGGCGCGATCGCGAAGCGATCCACCTGGCTCAGGGCCGTGAGAAAGGCGTCCGCCTGAGAATCCTCGCTGCATATCTGCATGGTCGTCGGGTTCAGCGTCAGACTCAGCGCGCCCGTCATGCCTCCATCCGCGGCATAGGTCCCATCCGCCCGTTTGCAATCCGCCCGCACCTGCACGTCCCCCTCGCCGAAGGCGATCTCGTAAGCGGGCGGGTCCAGCACGGGCGTGGGCGCGTCCGAACCCAGCGCACGCTGGCCCACCCACAGCCAGCTTCCCTGCATCAGGCCCGTTTCGGGCATCCCCTCGATCGCCAGCGACGCGATCAGCGCGTCAAACGCCGCCAGATCAGGCTCCCAGGCGTCGGATGGAAGCGCATCCAGCGTTCGGGCCTTGTCCGCCAGGTAGCCCAACCCATCTTGATTGAACGCGTCCTGGTCCGCCTGGGAGACCTCCTCGATGGCGTCCGGAAGCGCATCCGTGCGCACGGGGAAGAAGAAAGCCACGAGATAACGCCCGTCATTGGTCAAGCCCTGGTAAATGTAGCGCAGCCACTCATTGGTCAGGGGAGTTGCATCTTGAGCGAAGCGCCCCACGAAGCGAAATCCGGTCTTGCTGGCGCTGGTCGCTTCGGAGCTGGCGGGGCGCAGTTGCGTGGCGAAATCATTCACGCCGAAGGTCTCCTCCGCAGGCAGCACGGGCAGCCCGCGCGTGGGCGGAGGCTCGGGCGGTTGGAAGCTCATGTCCGCGATCCTGCGGATGACATCGGAGACGAAACGACTGTCATGCGCTTCCCAAAGCTGGCGGTAGGCGTCCACGGGAATAATGTAGATGACCGGAGCGCCCGGCTCGCGGGCCCGCGGGTCGGTCACGCCGTCGAACAGGATTTGAATGTGGGCGGGCAGGCCCGAGGGGCCCGGCGCGTGCATGTTGTCGAAAGGCGTCGCCGGAACGAACACCGCCTGCCAGGACGCCGCCAACTCCCCGTCATCCAGCGAGATCGACGCGGGATCGATGCCGATGTCCTCCGGCTCAGGGGGAGGCGTGCGCGTGGGTGGGACTTCCGTCGCCGGTTGGGCGGGCGTCTGCGCCGGGGTGGGCGTGACCGCGGGTTCAGCCGGCGCTTGCAGGGTGATAGTGCGAGGAACCGGTGCGACGATGGGCGTGGGCGTAGGTTGGGCGCAAGCCGCGACCCAACCCGACAGCAAGAGAAGCGTCAACAGCAACAAAATGCGTTTTGGCATGATGAAATCCGGGAGAGGTTATGAGCAACCTGAGGAGGCATCTTCTTCAGAGGAGACCAGGGTCACATTGCGAATGCGGAAGAGATCGACGAAACGCATCTTCAACGCCCGCAGCCCGATCAGGGTCAATCCCATCCACACGACAAGCTGGATGAAGTAAAGCATCAGGGAATAGGGCAGCAGGTCATCAACCTCGCCGAATCGAAGGATGAGACCGGGTCCGATCTGCGAGAGCTGATAGATGCCGAACATGGCCGGGGCGGAAGGGGGCGTCAGTGCCAGAGCGCCCATGGCGATGGTCGCTCTGGCCTGCAAATCCAGACCCAGCGGCATGGCCAGGATGACCAGGAAGTGAAAGAAGAAAAAGAACGTCCACATGACGATGGTCATGCCCAGGGAAAAAAGCAGCTCCTTCATGCCCACATTGGTGCAAAGGGCGTCCTCCATCATAGCCGTGATTTTCTCCGTCCAGGAAGGCTTCAACCGGACGGCGGTCAACAGCCTGTGCACCGCGGCTGCGACTGCCGTAGCGTACTTGATGGCGAGCAGATAAGCGATAAGCACCGCCACGGAGATGGCTACGCTGCGGATCATGGATGCGGCGGAGAGTTCCGACTGCGCGCCCAGCGAGATGGCGAGCACGATGGTCGTGATGCGCATGATCTGGGCGATCATCCGCTCCACCACCATGCCCGTGGTGGCCTGAGGAAGCGAAACGTCGGTGGACGCGCTGGTAATCACAACCCGGCTGATATAGTTGGGAATGGGCGTGAGCATGGGCACGAGATAGCTGACGTGGGTCACGTGCAAAAGGCGTTTGAAGGCCGTGCGGCGGCTGAGTAGATACCACCAGCGAAAATCGATGATGGCAATGCCCAGGAGCAGCGAGACGATCCCGGCCAGCGCCAGGGCCGGATTCGTATGCCGCATTACCTGGATCATCTCCTGGACATCGACGAAAAGCGCGGTCAGCACGATGAGGGCCAGGATGAGCGCGATGGAAACCCACCAGCTGTGATCGATTGGCTTTTGGGGGGCTTCGGCGGTCCCAACAGGGGATTGTTCGGTCATGCGAATGCCGTCCAGGTGTGATATGATTGCTCGATGAGTTGACATGCGACGCATTTGTCATGCGATATGCGAAAGCAGGGATCGCAAAAGCATTTGCAAATGCATCGCACCGGAAAAACATGTTTTTACTGCGAATACGCCAATGAGTCAAATGGAAAACCCTATTGCGATCATCGTGCACGGCGGTGCGGGCAATATCCCGCCCGAGCGTCATGAGCTGGTCCAAACGGGCTGCCGCGAAGCCGCGGCCCGAGGTTGGGCCATTCTGGCCGCAGGAGGAAGTGCGCTGGACGCCGTGGAAGCGGCGGTGCAGGCCATGGAAGACAACCCCGCCTTCAACGCAGGACGGGGTTCGGTGCTGAACGCCGCGGGCGAGGTGGAGATGGACGCCGGGATCATGGATGGCGCCACGGGCCAGGCCGGCGCGGTCACGCTCATCCGTCATTTCCAACACCCCATCTCTCTGGCCCGAGCGGTGATGACATCCACCCATCATCTCATCCTGGGCGGCGAGGGGGCGGAGGCGTTCGCCCAGAAGATGGGCTTCGAGCCTGTGCCCAACGACTTCTTCATCACCGAACGCCGACTGGCGCAATATCGCCGGCGCATTCAGGCGGCCTCGGCCGACACCGTGGGGGCGGTGGCGCTGGATGCAGCCGGGCATGTGGCCTCAGCCAACAGCACGGGCGGGGTCAGCTTCAAGCTGCCTGGGCGCATTGGCGATTCGCCCATTCCCGGCGCTGGATTCTACGCGGACGACCGTTTCGGCGCGGTGGCCACCACGGGCCAGGGCGAGCACATCATCCGGGCGGGACTCTCCTTCCTGGTGATGCGGTTGCTGGCCGAGGGCCAGCCCGCGCCCGAGGCCGCGGCCCGCGCATCCGACCTTTTCCGGATTCGCGTGTCTGAAGGCGAAGCCGGTTGGATTGTGGTCGACGCTGAGGGCAATGTGGGCGTGGGCCACACCAGCCAAAACATTTCGTTCGCCTGGCGCACGTCGGACGAGGATGATTTCGTGACGGGGATTGCGTGAGATGGACTTCCCAAGCGGGCGACACGAGCGATAGCTCGCCGATACGAATGAAAACGCCTTGCGGTCAGGGCGGCGCGGAGAGCCGAGTTCGTCAAACGTCATGCGTCATGACCTGACGTTTGACGCCTGACGCTGAGTGACTGACAAAACATTGTACATGCGTTTGCCGTGTCCTTTTGCCCCCTCCCCAGCCCTCCCCCGAAACTCGCTCCGCTCGTTTTCAGGGGAGGGAGCGCATGGTCTCTTGGGAAAAGTTTTGCAGAACCGGAGGTTGGAGGGGGGCCATGCGACCGAAGGAAAAGACCACAGACTTTTGTCAGTCAACCAGCGACTGACGTTTGACGCCCGTTGCAGACTCGCCCAACGCGGGCTCCGAGTCGCTTTTGCAAGCCAACGCAACGTTGTTCACGAAATATATTGACTCAGCTCCTCCTCGATGCTGGTGGGAGTGGACGGTTGGATGGAGCGAACGGCATCGCGGATGATCTGGACTGTTTTCTCCACATAGAGCGTGCCATCGGGAAGCGTGGACTTGGGATCGAAGTAATCGCCCTTGCCCGTGTGAAACATGGGGCCGGGCGTGATCGTCGTCATTTTTCCCGCGCGTTTGAAGGCATTCCACGCGGATTTCCTGGCGATGCGCCAGCGACCGGGAAACAGGATATCGCCGATGCTGGGAAATTTATCCTTGCTACCCTGGAGATGCCAGAGGTGTTCGACAAAGGCGATGCTGGGGTCATCGGTGAGCACGCCGCCGATGGACACCACGTAAATCGGGGCGTCCAGTCCCAGATTCAGAAAAGGAGCCACGCCGACCGCGATCTGGCCCCCGCCGCTCCACCCCACGGTGATCACGGGGATATCCCCTTCCAGGGGATAATCATGCCGGAAGAGGCTTTTGGCGATCTCCCGGGCCACGCCCGCGTTGTTGATGGGCCCGTAACGCGGGTCGGCTGAGACCGCCACGTTGAAAAGGTTGCGGGCGAAGATGAAGGAAGCCAGGATGCCGCCGGTCACCGTTTTGCGCTTTTCATGGATCTTTCGCCACAACCATCCAAACAGACGCTCCCCGGTGAGGGGATTATTGGTGACAGAGAAGGGAAAGACATCGCTGATGATCACCGCTTCGGGCAGGGTTTCCTCCAACTTCTCCAAAAAGACCTGTTCTCGATAAGAGATGGCCTCAGCGGAGACGCCGCCGATAGCGGTGAGATACACCAGAAAATACTTCGGAGGAACTCCGGACTTTGCTTCGATCTCCTGCTCCTTTTCAACCTCTTCCAGCGCCTCCTGACTCAGTCTGCCAGGCTTAGGGGCCTGACTGGACCATCCCGCCCACCAGGTCAACGCCTCCAGCGGCGAAAGCAAGGCCATGACGAACAGCAACCCCAGCACGATGGCGGCCAGGGTCAGCCCCGTATAAATGACTGCGTCAAGCATTTTCGCCCTTCTCCTTTTGTGCAGCCTGCAACATCAAAATGCGCTGCGCCCGCACATATTCCATCACCAGATCGTTGGGGTCGCGATACTCCGCTTTGCCAGTGGTCACCTTCAGGAACCATCGCTTGACTGCATCCAATTGCAGGAAGGAGAGGCTGGAAACGAGCTCCAGCAGCATCCACCCCAACAGAGACGCGACCAACGCCTGGAGCAGGCCGAATTCGTAAGCGTGGGCGACATTGACAATGAGATTGACCACCACCCACACCCGCAATAACGCGAAAAAGTAATGTCCAAGATGGGGAAGCAGGATCAAAAAGCCCAGAATGAAGGGCGTGAAACTCTGGCTGACGATGATGAAGACGTCAACAAAAGGTTTGTGGACGCCAAACAGCAGAGCGGAGAGGAACTGGACGGAGAGCGTCCAGAAGAGGAAAGAGAGGAGGAAGAGGAATCCGAAGGCCAGAAGCGAGCGGATGAACTGGCTGCGACTGACCCGATTGGCGAACAGCACCACGCTATTGCCGATGAGTAAGGACAGGATGGACAGCGTGAGGATGAGCAGTGCGTGTTGCAATTCTGGCGATATGGGCATGGCGCGCGGCAGATGGACGGTAGAGAGCGTGGTAAGTGGAAGACAGAGGAAAATGGGAACGCAGATTGACGCCGATGCTACGCGACGCAGATTTGCGCAGATGATTTTCGCAGATTTTTGTAACTGCTAAGGTAGCCTGGTTCGGCATCGAAAATGCCTTGCCACGAAGGCTCGAAGAGACGAAGACAATGCAGGTTTGCAAGTCGCAAGTGGCAAGTCCTTCTGGCGGCGAGGTTTTTTACCTGCTTCTTGCCACCTGCCACCTGCCACTTTTACCCTTCGCGCCTTCGTGTCGTCGTCTCTTCATGGTTTTCGACCTTGCTACGTTAGTAAACTGAAAGCAAATTGAAACCAAGGCTTTTGGTTTGCATTGGATCATCAATGAAAGGCGATTCTGTGGCCGCGCCGCCGCCCGCAGGTGAACCTGCGGGCTAAGAACGACGCCCCATGAATGGGGCTACGGCGCAGGTCGCTCGCCGCAGGAAGCCGGGTTCACCCGGCGTCGTTTCGTAGCCCGGAGCTTCAGCTCCGGGTGGCCGAGGCCGAAAACGCCTGATTTCAAAATGCGTTTAGTTTAGTTACGAAAGTTTACTTTGGCGTGGGAGCGAGTTGCTGGAAGCCCATCACCCAGTTGTCGGATGTGATGAGTTTGAGGGCCTGTCCTGTTTCGTCCACGCTATATTGCACAACCTTGGGCAATAGGCTCAGGAAGTCCGCTTCCTGTTCCATGACGCCTTCCGGCTCGCCACAGACCTGTTTCGTGGCGACCGGAGGAGCTAACGTGAGTACGCCGCCCGAAGCCACGGTGTAAGTCCCGTTGTAGGTATTGCACCCGGCCGAACCGGTGTACGCGCCATCCTCCTTGAAGAGAATGGTGATCTGCGCGCCCGGCAGGGTGGGAATGGGCGCTGCACGGTTCTGATACCGCTGGACCAGGCCCCAGGTGCGCCCGATGAGATCGCCGCCGATGGGAGCTTCGGTGGGTGTGGGTTCGGGCGTGGGAGGCTCAGGCGTGGCCGTCGGGGGAACAGGCGTCTCTGTAGGCGGGACTGGCGTTTCGGTGGGAGGGATGGGTGTGGCCGTGGGAGGCGCCGGGGTCTTAGTAGGCGGGACCGACGTCTCGGTGGGCGCGGGCGTCGCCGTAGGCGGCGCTTGCTGGACGACCTCGATGATCAGATCGGCAAGGATGGTTCCGCCAGGGCCTTCGGCCTGCAGCGTGTATTTTATGCTGCCCAGTTGCTGGGGATAGTGGGTCCATGTGCCGAAGACAGGCGCATCTGCATCGAGAGGCGCGGCGTTGGCCAATAACACGACGCGCTGCACGTCACCCCGCACATCCCAGTGCAACACCACAGGCTGGCCCAGAGTCACTTTGTCGGGCGGGTCGGCGGTGAAGCTGACGATGTCGGGCGGGTTCACCGCAGAGACGGTGATGGTGAGGCTTGTAGTCTGGCGAGAGCCGTCGGGCAGGACGACGCCCAGGATGTAGGTCGTGGTCTGATTGGGGCAAACCTCTTTGCTACCCTGGGGATCCACTTTCTTGCCCTGCCAGTCCTCGCCTTCCTCGAACAGGTAGGTCTCACTGACGCCCTGCGTGCTCCAATAGAGGTTGGTGCAAGCGCCCTGCTGAATGTGGGTGTTGTCGGCGGTGAATTGCAGGATGGGGGCGGGGGTGGCCGTAGGCGTCGGGGCGGGCGTGGGGACGGGCGTGTCGGACTTGGGCACTTCGATGCCCACCCATAGCTCGGCGAAGGATTTGCCCTGGGCGTTGAACAACTGCCAGAAGCCCTGATACACGCCCGATTCCACTGGCGCGATGAGGTCAAGGGCCAGATCATAGGTCTCGCCGGGCCGCACCTCGCGGTCGAGATAGGTGCGTTCGCCGCCCATGTCCGCGCCAGGTTTGTTGCCTCGCACGAAGTCGAGGTAATAGTCCGTGGTCCAGGTGCAGGTGCCCGTGTTCTTCACTCGCCACTTTTTGCTGAATGGCGTGCCCGGATCGACCACGGGCGGGGCTTTCATGCCTTTGTCGTCGTAGGTCAAATCCGCGATCCATTGCATCTTGTCGGTGCACGAAGGCTCGGGCGTGGGCTCAACCACCCCGGGCTTCAGGGGCAGATAGCGTTGCTCCAGTTCGGCGATTGCCCCTTCCTGGGCCATCTGCGTCAGCGCGCCGTTCAATTGATTCAGCAGTTCATCCGCGCCCTGAGGTGCGGCAATGCCATATTCCTGCTTGTACAGTCCCGTGGCGACTACTTCCACCCCGATGAATTTATACCTTACGGTGTTGCGCAGACCCTTGACATACCTGCCTTCCTGCTTGTTGACCGCTTCGTCGGGGCAGAGCATACGGGTGAGTGCGATCTTGCCGATCTTCAGCTTATCGCCTTGCACCGAGTAGCTTGTGGAGAAGGTGTTGCATCCAGCCGATCCCGACAGCGTGTCTTTGCCGAAGTGGGCGGTAAGCTGGGTTGTTTCAAGGGGGAAACGCTCCAGTTCGGGTTTGCCAAAGGAAAGCAGTTCCCAATCGGTAAATTGCAGGGGGTTATTGCGCACGGCCCGGAACTTGAGGGCGTCGAGACCGCCGTTGTAATAGAGAATGAGCCAGTCCTGCTGGATCTCGCCGCGACTGACGCCCGCCAGCGCCGTGAGATAGGTGGATTCCATGCTGTTGGCCACCGGATCGCAGGCCATCATGGTGGATGCGCCCAGCTCGAAGCGGACTGCGTCGCCGTCCACGGTAACCTTCCCGGTATAGTTGTTGCAGCCGGAGGAGCCGGACACGTTGCCGTCCTTGTCCACCGTCAGGGTGACTTCCACCGGGTCGGGCGCGACGTAGGGCTCGATGACGGGCCCGTAAGCGACCAATTTCCAGGTGATATTCGCCAGGTCCACCACCGGTTGGGCCTTGAAGATCAGCGTCACGTGCCCCTTGTCGTCCATGAAGACCAGGGCGTCGCCCTCGATCTGATAGGCCTCGGAGTTCCGAAGGTCGGTGAGGAACTGATTTTCCTGATCCATGACGCCTTCGGGCTCGGCGCAGGTCTTGCGGGTGATGACAGGCGGGGTGATGCGGATGCCATTTTCTTTGATCAGGTAGTCGGCGGAGTAGGTGTTGCAGCCAGCGCTGCCTTTGATCACGGCGTCATCGATGAGGGCCGTGACTTGCACGCCCGTGAGCGCCGGAACCAGCTTGCCTTCCTGGTCCGCGTACGCGGACAGCACCCAGGGCGTCTTCTGCAGGGGCTTGTCCACCAGAGGCAGATAGGTGAGCGTCACCTTGCCTCGCTTGTTCAGCAGTTGCAGCTTGCCCCGCACCTGGCGCGCCAGGTCGTCCGCGGTATAAGCGTCCACCATGACCAGGTCCACCTTGCCCGAAGTCAGAGCGGTGAGGGCCTGGTCCATATTCGGATAGAGGCTGACATTCTCGACCGGAATGACGCCAGCATCCACTTGCGACAATAACCAGTCTCCGAAAATCGTGCCTGCTTCCGCGGCGATCTTCCATTGGGACAGGTCTTCAGCGGACGTGATCTCCCCGACATCCGCGTCGGCGTTGGCCAACAGGGCTGTATCGCCCGTGAGATAGGGGTCGGTGAAGGCCACGCGTTCGGCCCGGGCCGGTGTGATGGCGATGCCGCCCACGGCCGCATCCACTTCGCCCGCCTGCACCATGTTCAATAATTCATCGAAAGGCATATCCTGGAAAATGACATTCACGCCCAGACGTTCGCCAATGGCCTCCATCAGCGCGATGTCATAGCCATCCAGTTGGCCATCAGGGTCGTAGTAGGCGAAGGGCGGGTAGTTGGCGGAGACGCCCACCACCATCTTGCCGTCTTTCTGAATGCGTTGCCAGAGGGTTCTCGCCTGCTCGGGGGGCAATGGCGTGACCGGCGCTTGGGTTGACGTGGGCGTAGGCTGCGCGAGCGCCATTGTCGCCGACGCCTCAGGAGAGACCTTGGGCGTGCCGCTGGGACCGGGCTGCACCGTGACGCAACCCGCCAACACGATCATGCCAATGAGGATGGCAATGGCGAAAAAGGCCCACTGTTTCGGGGATCGTCGTCGCATGGAGATACTCCTTCTTGAAAGAGATGCTATTTTCCCAGACCCGGTCATCATACGAACGAGCACGCTCACATGGAAGGAGGTGCGGGAGGGAAAGCATGGGGGAATGGGGACGGATTCTGCATGGGAATTATGATAATTCAGTCGCTAAAATTACGCAAACCTCTTTGAGTCGGCATGGGCATTCTTAGGGGACGCAGTTTCGTTTTCCATTTGCGAGTCATGGCAAACCATCCCCGCTTTGAAAATAGATTTGGTAAACCGGGAAACCGGTAGACCGGTACACCAGTAGACCGGGTGGGGGAGCGAATCGGCCCGGTTTCCCTGGTTCCCCTGGTTTACTGGTCTACCGGGCTACATAACCCGCCATTTTCATCCATATCGGCGCGTGCGGGCCCACCGTTGGACTGTTCTAAGGCGCGTCCTAAAATTTTGGCAAATCGCGTTGTCATCAGGAATTCGGTCATGCGGGCCCCATCCGGCGCTGAAGCGCCGGGCTACAAAACAACGCCGGGTAAACCCGGCTTTTGACGCGTGCCAGCTTGAAAGCCCCCTTGAGGGGGCGTCGTTTCTAGCCCGGAGGTTCACCTCCGGGGCGCCAGGCGCAACGCGCCAATAATTTGGGACGCACCCACTGTTCTAAAGCCGCTTGCAACCCCGCGCTTTTTCGGTCATAATAATCATCATCCCCCCCAAATCCATACCCAACCCACTCAATGAGGAGTCGTTTCATGATGAAAACACGGGTCAAGGACATTCTCAACGTCAAAGGCGGTCAGGTGTGGGCGGTCTCGCCCGATGATACGGTTTTCAAAGCGCTGGAGGTCATGGCGGAGCATGACATCGGCGCCGTGCTGGTGATGGAGGGCGACGAACTGCGCGGCATCCTCTCCGAGCGCGACTACGCCCGCAAGGTCATCCTGTTGGGCCGGGCCTCGCGCGGCACGCCCGTCCGGGAAATCATGACCACCGAAGTCAAAACCGTCAGCCCCGACGACACCATCGACCAGTGCATGGCCTTCATGACCAAAAAACATATCCGTCACCTGCCCGTGGTGGAAGGCGGCAAGGTAGTGGGCGTCATCTCCATCGGCGACGTGGTCAAGGCGGTCATCGATGATCAGGCCTTCATGCTGGACCAGATGGAGGCGTATATCACGGGCCAACCCGCGTGACCCCATATATCCCTAAAAGATGTCATGCACTTTGGCTTCGTCAGAACCCAGAATCATTGCCTTGGGAGTTGGAACTCGCCGCTGATAATCCGGATGCCACGGATTTCCGCGGATTTTTCATAAGAATGCCCTCCCTAGAGGCCGCTTATGGAGGGGACGGCCTGATGCGTCTCGCATGACCACCCGAATCAACGTGAAGGGATGGCGATACATGGCGTCCTCCCGCCGTCCCCGCATGAGTATGTTGCGCCAGACCTGGACTTCCAGGGTGTAGGATTTGCCTCGGGCCGTGACCCCTTCCAGGGTGCATTCGGCATCAGGCGTATGCCAGGTCTCCGGTTCACGCAGAGCGAAACGGTCACCATAACGGCGTGGACGTCCCCGTCGCTATGGTCTCATCGTCTAACAGGGTTTGC
>Ga0256832_1000958_pt1 | contig 19291 bp, 13 predicted proteins | sample 134614metaG_FD_190534 | JGI IMG/M metagenome (GOLD analysis project Ga0256832, IMG submission 190534) | Hydrothermal vent microbial communities from Lau Basin, Pacific Ocean - 134-614 | ecosystem: Environmental > Aquatic > Marine > Hydrothermal vents | place: Pacific Ocean: Lau Basin | collected...
ATCTGAAATTATCAAGTTGTTAGATATTCAATCAATTCCATTTGAAATTTTAATTTATCCTGATAAAAGAATTGAAAAACTTAAAATGCATGAAAACATACTTGAAAAGGTTAATACTTTTATAAAAAGCACCCAATCGAGTAATATAAAATAGTGCATTAGCTCCCTATTATAAGGAATATACAGGTTTTTAATTGATTTTAGCAATAAACGCAAGCTATTAATACATCTTTGCTTTCTTTTTCGAAGAAGATCGACTGATATTCATTTTTCTGACTCCAAAAAATTATAAAATCTATGAAGCAGATAATATTTTAATTATTACAGCTTCTTCTGATCTATTTGAGTTTTCAAAAATTAAAATAGGTTTATTATCACTATTTCGAGAAAAAACAACATTATTTACTGAAATGTTTTCAATTTCAAATAACTGTGATTGAGTTTTTAAATAATTATCCGCATCTAAATATAATACTAAATCTAAATTAGGATTGAATTTTTCTAATTTTGCTATTAATTCTTTAACTTTCATAGATATTAAAATTTGGATAAAAAAACACAAGATGAAAATTATTCCAATTATACACGAAAATATAACACGTTTATTATTAGTGTTGTTTTTATAATCTGAAGCAGATAAAATTTCAACTTCATTTTTGTACATTACTTATAAATAATTGCTTAACTTTGAAACTAAATAAAATAATTCTTTAATAATGGAAAAAATAATTTTATATAGAAAAGAAGGTTCAAAAATTAGTATATACATGGATATGTACTTCAATGAAGAAGGACAGCTAATATTTGACGGGCAGGATATAGGCAGTGGTGTTGAGGAACAATGGGGAGATTCCGATTATGAATATACTTATACAATAGAACCGGAGGAAGTTAAAAAGCTGTATGCTATACTTGGAGTGCCGGACTCTGATAAGCATTCTTTATTGCAGGAAATAAAAAAACGATTTGCAGGAAATAGAGCATATTCAAAATTTGGTAAATTCATGGATGATAATAATATCAATTATTCATCTTTTACATGGACGTAAAATAATAAATTACACTTATTTAAAAGGAAAAAAATGGACGGAAAAAGCCTGACTCCGCAGGAAGTAAAACTGCAACAGTTAAAAGAAATACTGCCGGAAGCATTTACGGAGGGAAAAGTTGATTGGGAAAAACTAAAAGCAACACTTGGTGAAGATATAAACTTTGCCAACGAAAGATATGTACTCAATTGGGCAGGAAAAAGTGAAGCATTCAAAATATTGCAAACACCATCAACAAAAACTCTTGTTCCGGATAAAGAACAATCGGTAAACTTTGATAAAACAGAACATATTTTTATCGAAGGTGAAAATATGGAAGTGCTGAAAGTACTGCAAAAAAGTTATTTCGGAAAAGTGAAAATGATTTATATAGACCCGCCTTACAATACGGGTAACGATTCATTTATCTACCCCGACAAATTTTCCGAAACCAAATCCGAATACCAAAAACGGGTAGGCGACAAAGATGAAGAAGGCTATTTGACCAAAGAAGGAATATTTCGTAAAAACAGCAAAGAAAACGGACAATATCACAGCAACTGGCTAAATATGATGTACCCACGAATGTTTTTGGCCAAAAATCTGCTGCGACAAGACGGCGTTATCTTTGTTTCCATAGATGATAATGAAGTGCATAATTTACGACTATTGATGAATGAAGTGTTTGGGGAGGAGAATTTTGTGGCAGAATTTCCTAGAATAACTAAAAAAGCTGGTAAAACGACAGATTTAATTGCAAAAAACAATGATTATGTTTTGTGTTATGGAAAAAGTGATAATATTTTTTTGAATAAAAATATATTCAATGATGATGGATATAAACATAGTGATGAATTTGAAGGAGAAAGAGGAAAATATAAATTAAGTCAAACATTAGATTATGGTTCTATTCAGTATTCACCATCTCTCGATTATGAAATAGAATTAAAAAACTTTATTTTTAGACCAGGAGGAGTATCTAAGATTGAAATGGAAGCAAGAAAGAAAAGAAATCCTTCAAGCGATTTTTGTTGGCGATGGTCAAAAGAATTATTTTTATTTGGGTTAGAAAATGGATTTATTGTTATAAAAGAAAGTAAAAACGGAAAAAGAATCTATACTAAAACTTATGAAAATGCGATTATTAGCAAAAACGAAAATGGATATTTTGTTGAAATAAAAAAAAGAACAAAAGCAACCTCAACACTTGAATTTATTGAAAACAAATACTCAAATGATAATTCAAGAAAAGACTTAGCAAAAATATTTGATACAAAAGTATTTGAATATTCTAAACCGGTAAGTTTAATAAAAAGACTAACACAGAATGGAACAAATAATAATGACCTTATCCTCGACTTCTTCTCCGGCTCCGGCACCACCGCCCACGCAGTTATGGCTCTTAATGCCGAAGACGGTGGCAATCGCAAGTGTATTTCAGTACAACTGCCCGAACTCACAGATGAAAAAAGTGAAGCTTACAAAGCCGGCTACAAAACCATAGCAGATATTGCCAAAGAACGCATACGCCGTGCCGCTAAAAAAATACAAGAAGAAATCAACGAAAAAATAAAAGAAAAAGAAAAAGAAATAAATAAGCTCGAAAGCCAACTGGATATTGACGCTAAAGAAGAAAAAATAAAGAATTTGCAAACAGAAATAGAGAATCTTGGAAATCAGGACTTAGGTTTTAAAGTTCTTAAACTATCCGACAGCAATTTCAAACAATGGCAACAAATAAAAAGCAATGATCCGGAAGCTTTGGCAAAACAAATGAAATTATTCGTTGACCCTGTATCGGAAAATGCCACTACCGAAAATATGGTTTATGAACTCTTGCTAAAAAGCGGCAAAGACCTAAACAGCGACCTGGAACACAAAGAAAATTACTATTGTATAAACGATAATGAAATGATTTTGATGCTTGAAAAAGCTACACAGGAAATTGTGGATGCAGTAATTGCCGAAAAACCGCAAAAAGTGATAGCACTTGACAGATTGTTTAAAGGCAATGACCAATTAAAAACCAATACTGCTTTGCAAATGAAAGATGCAGGAGTTGAGTTTAAGACGATTTAGGGATTTTAGATTTAGGATTTTAGATTTAAGATTTAAAGATTTAAGATTTAAAGATTTTAGATTTGGGGATTTAAGATTTTAGATTTGAAGATTTAGGATTTAGGATTTTAGATTTGAAGATTTAGGATTTAAGATTTGGAGATTTAGGATTTAGGATTTTAGATTTAGGATCTTATTTCTGATTTTCTTGCACTTTTTGGCCAGAGTTTATGAATAATTATATTTTAAAAAGCCCCGTTAGGGGCGGTCCCGCTGTACAGCGGGATGGTAGTAACAATAAGTAAAAAAGCATTAAAAGCCCCATTAGGGGCGACATTATGGTAGTAACAATAGGTAAAAAAGCATTAAAAGCCCCGTTAGGGGCGACATTATGGTAGTAACAATAGGTAAAAAATCATTAAAAAGCCCCGTTAGGGGCGACATTATGGTAGTAACAATAGGTAAAAAAACATTAAAAGCCCCGTTAGGGGCGACATTATGCTCCTTCTTTTTAATTCTGGCTTGTCCAGGTTAGGATTTGGAGATTTAGGATTTAAGATTTTAGATTTAAAATCAAAAATCAAAAAATCCTAAATCCTAAATCAATAAATCAAAAATCAAAAATCAAAAATCAAAAAATGAAAAACAAAGGAGAAATACTAGTTTATAAATCACAAGACGGCTCTGTTAAGGTGGATGTGCGATTGCATGATGAGACTGTATGGCTTACACAAGAGCAAATGGCATTGCTGTTTGGAAAAGGAAGAAGTACTATAACCGGACATATAAGTAATATTTTCAAAGAAGGAGAGTTGGAAGAAAAACTGGTATGTCGGAATTTCCGACAAACCACTCCGCATGGTGCCATACAAAATAAGACGCAAAGTAGAGATGTGAAATTTTACAATCTTGATGTAATAATTTCAGTAGGATATCGTGTAAAATCACAGCAAGGTACACAATTTCGTATTTGGGCTACACAACGGCTGAAAGAATATATCATAAAAGGCTTTGCCCTGAATGACGAGCGGTTCAAAACCGGCAATTCAATGAATTATTTTAATGAATTGCAAGAACGTATCCGCGAAATTCGTCTTTCGGAACGCTTTTTTTATCAGAAAATTAAAGATATTTATGCCACGAGTATTGATTATGATCCCAAAGACGAAAAAACCATTAAATTTTTTAAAATAGTACAAAACAAACTGCTTTGGGCAATCAGTCAACAAACGGCTGCCGAACTGGTTTATCGTCGAGTAGATGCAAGCCTTCCTTTGTTGGGAATGCAATCTTTTGACAAAGACAAACCGTCCAAAATCCGCAAATCGGATGTAAGTATTGCTAAAAATTACTTAAACGAAGATGAAATAAAATTACTGGGACTTCTGGTTGAACAGTTTTTGGCTTTTGCTGAAACAATGGCACAGCAGCATACGCCTATGTATATGAAAGATTGGATTGAAAGATTAGACGTTATACTTAAAATGAATGGCAGAGAGTTGCTTGAACATGCAGGAAATATAAGTCATAAAATGGCTTTGGATAAAGCGGAAGCAGAATATCAAAAGTTTAAAAACCGGCAAAATGCTATTGAAAAAGAAAACAGCTTGAAAGAATTAGAACAAGACATTAAAATTTTAAACAGATGAAACTAAACTTTGACGCCAATCTGCAATACCAACAACACGCAATTAAATCGATTACGGATTTGTTTGAGGGGCAGCCAATGGAAGATACCATAATGGAATATGATCTTAATGAACCGGGATCGTTAAATTTAATCAACGGAGTTGGTAATAATCTTGTATTGTCGGAAAAACAGATATTGGAAAATCTCAAAAAAATACAGGAAAGAAACGAAGTACCTGTTTCAGACCGGTTGGACGGAATGCATTTTTCCGTTGAAATGGAAACCGGAACGGGAAAAACTTATGTTTATCTTCGTACAATCTATGAATTAAACCTGCTTTACGGATTTAAGAAATTTGTAATTGTTGTACCTTCGATAGCCATTCGTGAAGGAGTATTGAAAAATCTTGAAATTACACACGAACACTTTCAAAATCTGTATGATAACACCCCTGTAAATTTTCAGGTCTATGACAGTAAAAAGGTTTCGGCATTAAGAGGTTTTGCCACCAATAACAACATTGAGATCCTTGTGATCAACATAGATTCGTTTGCCAAAGACGAAAATATTATTAATAAACCGAACGACAAGTTAAACGGTCAAAAGCCCATTGAGTTTATTCAGGCAACAAATCCGTTTGTAATAGTAGATGAACCGCAAAATATGGAAACCGAAAAGCGAATTAAGGCGATTGACAATCTAAATGCTCTTTGTACGCTACGGTACTCGGCAACACACAGAAATCTTTATAATTTAACTTATAGCTTAAATCCGGTAAAAGCTTATGATTTAGGATTGGTAAAACAGATAGAAGTGGATTCTATAATTGAGGAAAATGCTTATAATGATGCTTTTATTTCTGTAGACTCAGTTACGGCAACAAAAACAAAAGTAACTGCCAAGGTTTTTATTAACATCAATGACAAAGGCGGAGTAAAAAAGAAAAAAGTTACCGTAAACGTTGGAGATGATTTATATAAACTATCCAACGAAAGAGAAATATATTCAGACGGCTATATTATTGAAGAAATAGATGCTGTAAATAACTGCATTTCACTTTCAAACGGCAGTATTTTGTACAAAGGTGATACACAAGGCGGATTGACTGATGAAGTTATGCAAATGCAAATACGCAAAACGATTGAAGAACATTTAAAAAAAGAGAAACGCCTGAATAAAAAGGGAATTAAGGTTTTGTCATTATTTTTTATAGATAAAGTTGCCAATTATCGTCAATATGATGATATGGGTAATTCTGTTCAGGGAAAATTTTCGGAATGGTTTGAGGAAATCTATCGGGAATATGTATCAAAACCGGTATTTAAAGAATTAGATAAATTCCCTGTCAATAAAATTCATAACGGATATTTTTCACAGGACAAAAAAGGAAAATTTAAAGATACTTCCGGAGAAACAAAAGCGGATGATGATACTTACAGTTTGATAATGAAAGACAAGGAAAAACTGCTTGATATTGATAATTCGCTGCGTTTTATCTTTTCACATTCCGCATTGCGGGAAGGTTGGGACAATCCAAATGTATTTCAAATTTGCACTCTCAATGAAACAAAATCCGACATAAAAAAACGTCAGGAGATCGGAAGAGGGTTACGACTTGCAGTAGATCAAACAGGGAATCGAACATTTGATCAAAATATCAACAGATTGACTGTTATTGCTAATGAATCTTATGATGATTTTGCAAAAACACTGCAAAAAGAAATAGAAGAAGATTGCGGAGTAGAATTTAAAGGAAGAATTAAAAATAAAAGAAAACGTACACCTGTTAGATACAGGAAAGGATTTGAAGCAGACCCTAAATTTCTGGAAATTTGGGAACAATTGAAAAAGAAAACAACTTATCGTGTAGATTACAAAACGGATGACCTGATTGTTTTTGCTTCCAAAGCAGTTAAAGATTTACCGGAAATAAAGGCACCATCCATTCGTTCCACCAAAGTTTCAATAACAATGACAGATGATGGAGTAGGAACAATGTATGCAGGAGACAAAGTTGAATCTTATGGTGGTTATTCATGGAAAATTCCCGATGTTCTGGGATACATTCAAAGCAAAACCGAATTAACCCGTTCTACAATTCATCAAATTTTAACCAAGTCCGGCAGGATCGGAGATATTTTAATCAATCCCCAATTGTTTCTTGATTTATCGGTGCAAGCCATAAAAAGGACTTTGTATGATATAATGATTGACGGGATTAAATATCAGAAGATAAACGGACAAGAATATGAAATGACCTTGTTTGAAGCGCAGGAATTGGAAGTTTATTTGAATGAATATACTTTTAAAATAGGTGATAATTCAAAAACAATTTATGACGAACTTATTCCTTTGGATTCGGGAGTTGAAAGTCAATTTGCAAAAGATTGTGAAACCAGTGACCAGATAAAATTCTATTTCAAATTGCCAAATTGGTTTAAAATTCCGACTCCGATTGGAAATTATAATCCTGATTGGGCGGTAGTTTTTGAAGATGATAAGAAAATTTATTTCGTTGCCGAAACAAAAGATACCGGAGGTGATAAAGTTGATATTTCAAAATTGAAACCTTCGGAGCAATTGAAAATCAAATGCGGTAAAGCACATTTTAAAGAATTTGAAAAGATGGAATATAAAGTTGTTAATAAGGTAGGGCAGTTGATCGAATAAACCAACGCAAGAACAAGCATATTTGATATTCAAACAAGCTAATGCCTGATCAAAAAGCGCAAAAGATCTTTTTAAACCATTATTGAAGGTAAGAAATATTAATATTAACAAATAGTAACTACTCCGGTAGAATCATTTTGATTGAAACAGGTAGGCAAATTGGCCGACGAAATTTATTTCGTCAATACGTTCTTTCATTATGCCAAATAATTTGGCATGCCAATTTTCACACACCATTCTAAATTTATTTGGTATAAATCTTTAAACATCTTTCGCAATTACTAAACATAATTATATAATAGTCGTTAGTTTATAAACGAATTATTGTGAACAAAACAGATATACGTATTTTTTCACTTCCTGAACTGGAAAATATTGTTCAGGCTTATGGTGAACCAAAATTTAAAGCCAAACAGATCTATCAGTGGATATGGCAAAAAGGAGCAATGGATTTTGATGAAATGACCAATTTATCAAAAAATCTGAGAGAAAAACTTAGCGAGTCATATTCATTCAATAAACTGGAACAGGTACATCAGCAAAAAAGTCTGGACGGAACTATTAAAACCGGATGGAAACTGGAAGACGATTCGATCATAGAATCTGTTCTGATCCCGGTGCCGAAAGACAACAGATTTACCCTTTGCGTATCTTCTCAAGTCGGGTGTAGCTTGAATTGTGCTTTTTGTGCTACGGGCAAACTCAAAAAAGTACGGAACCTCAAAGATTACGAGATATTTGAACAATTTCAAAAGGTAAACGAACAGTCTCTTGAGAATTATGATCATAAGCTTACGAATATAGTTTATATGGGAATGGGCGAACCATTATTGAATTATAATAATGTGTTGAAAAGTATTGATAAGATCACAAATCCCAATGCAGCAGGATATTCGATGAGAAGGATAACTATTAGCACCGCAGGAATAGTAAAGGGTATCAACAGACTGGCAGATGACAATATAAAAGTTAATATTGCCTTGTCTTTGCATGCGGCAGATGACGAAAAGAGAAATAAAATAATGCCGATAAATGAGACCAACAAACTAAAAGATGTAGTAGAAAGTCTTAAAAATCTTTATGATAAAACAAAGGTGAAGATAAGTTACGAATATATTATGTTCAAAGATTTTAACGATAGTTTGGCAGATGCGGAAAAACTGTATAAATTGACAAGGTATTTTCCCGTGAAAGTAAATATCATTGAATATAATTATGTCGAAGGTGTAGATTTGAAAAAAGCCGCTGATGACAAAGTCAATAGATTTGCTAAATATCTGGTTGACAAAGGAGTTATGACTACAGTAAGGCGCAGCAGAGGCAAAGATATAGATGCAGCCTGTGGTCAGTTGGCAAATAAAGTTGAAAAAAATAAATAGGATTTTTTGAAGCTGGAATTTTAAAAAGAAAATAGGAATATCTAACCGGCTTAATAAGAAATAAATTAGCAATTAATTACAACGAAAAGTATTTTAAAACGTATTATAATACAAAGGTTGGTACAGAGGATGCTAATTTTAATAAAATTAAATCTTTATGATGAAAAAAACTTTATTTATTTTCTTGTTAATGTTTTCTTTTTTATATCTTTTTTCACAAAATTATACCATAAGCGGCTATGTGGAAGATAAGGAAACAGGTGAAAAACTGATCTCGGCTTATGTTTTTGATGAATATTCAAAAAAAGGTACAGTAACAAATGCCTATGGTTTTTATAGTCTTACTTTACCTAAAGACAGCGTAAAACTGGTAAGTTCATATCTGGGTTATTTTCCTGTGCAAAAAACGGTTTTTTTAAATAAAAATCATAGAATAGATTTCAAACTTTCAGTAGCAAATGAATTGCAGGAGATAGAGATAACAAGTGAACGTGTAGAGAAGATCGAAGAAAAATCCCAAATGAGTCAGATGGAAGTGCCGGTTAAGCAAATAAAAACATTGCCTGCACTTTTCGGAGAAGTTGATGTTTTGAAAACCTTGCAATTATTACCCGGTGTACAATCAGGAACCGAAGGTACAAGCGGTTTGTATGTGAGGGGAGGCAGCCCTGATCAGAATCTAGTATTGCTGGATAATGTCCCCGTATATAATGTATCTCATTTTCTCGGTATTTTCTCGGTTTTCAATGCAGATGCTTTGAAGACTGTAAATATTACCAAAGGAGGTTTTCCTGCCAGATACGGTGGCAGATTGTCTTCGATCATTGATATCAATATGAAAGACGGTAATATGAAGGGATATCACGGCAACGGATCTATTAGCAATATAACTTCAAAACTTATGATTGAAGGTCCTGTTGTGAAAGATAAAGCTTCTTTTATCGTAAGCGGAAGAAGGACATACGCTGATTTGTTTTTAAGGCCAATAATAAAAAGAATTAGCAATAGTTCAGAAACATCGTTTGATCTAAAGCTATATTTCTATGATTTGAATGCCAAGGCAAATTATATTATAAACAATAAAAATAGATTGTATTTGAGTTTTTATTCAGGAAATGATGTTTTTGGATTTTATAATAAAGAAACCTATGAAAATAACATTTCTGAAAACGGAGGAGGAATAAATTGGGGTAATACTATTTTTGCTTTGAAATGGAATAGCCAATTATCACCAAAGTTATTTTTAAATTCAACTGCAACCTATAGTAATTTTAATACTTTGTTCAAGGGGGAATACAGTGATTCAGATCTTCAAAATGATCAAAAAGTAAGTTTTTTAGCTCAATATTCATCAGGAATAAAAGATTATGCCGCAAAAATGGATTTTGATTATATTCCCTTACCCAATCACTATATAAAATTTGGTGCAGGATACATCAATCACACATATAATCCGGGAGTATTGAGTATAAATTTAGAACAAAATTCAATTAAAGCGGATACTACTATCGGTTATGACAATTCCAATTCACACGAATTTGATGTTTATGGGGAAGATGATTTTTCTTATGGAAATTTCAAAGCAAATATAGGGCTTCATTTTTCAGGATTTAAAACTGGTGAAGCATTTTATAATTCCCTACAACCAAGAATAGGTTTAAGATATTTGATAGGAAACGGAATTGCCATTAAAGGTTCTTATGCTACAATGAAACAATATATCAATTTGCTGACCAGTGAATCTATTTCCACTCCATTGGATTTATGGGTTCCAAGTACTGAAAAAATCAAACCTCAATATTCATGGCAGGGAGCACTGGGAGTAGCTAAAACCTTTACCAATGATCTTGAATTTAGTCTGGAAGGATATTACAAAGAAATGGAAAATGTAATATCTTATCGTCCGGGATCAAGTTTTCTCGGAGAGGCTCCGGGAGAAATAGATTGGGAAAATAAAGTTGTTCAGGGAAACGGACAATCTTACGGATTGGAATTTTTGTTACAGAAAAAACAAGGAGATTTTTCCGGTTGGATAGCTTATACCCTTTCATGGAACTGGAGACAATTTGACGAAATAAACGGTGGAGAAAAATATCCTTTCAAATACGATAAAAGACATGATTTCGCAATAGTAGGAACTTATAAAATTTCAAAAAGGATAGTTTTTTCAGCCAGTTGGATCTACAGTACGGGAAATGCTGTTTCGATCCCTGTATTCAAATATCCTTATAAAGTAGATAACACGATAATCGGTAAACCTCATGTATATTATGAAATAGAAAGTCTGGGTAAAAAAAATTCATTTAGAATGTCTGATTCCCACCGACTGGATCTGTCATTTGAGTTTCATAAAAAAAGAAAACACTGGGAAAGGGCATGGGTCATAGGTGCTTATAATACTTACAATCACAAAAATCCAATTTTTATGATAAGTGATTATGATTATGACCGAAACAAAACCGTATATAAAGAAGTGAGTTTATTGCCTGTATTACCTTTTATCTCTTATCAATTTAAATTTTAAAAAGATGAAACGAATAAATTATATATTATCAGTATTATTTTTGATTGTGATTTTTTCTTCTTGTGATGATGCATTTACAACTATCAGGGAATTGGAACTTCCTGCGCATGAAAAGAAATTATCTGTCTTTTCAAAATTGTACGGGTCAACATGTGAGGTCTTTATAAGTCATAGCAAATCCATTGATGACAATAGTCCATATAAACCGGTTACTGCAAATGTCACTATACGAAAAAATGATACGGAATTTTTTAGTTTTGTATACCCTGATGATCTGAAAACAGGTAATTATATAAGTCCTGTTATAGAGCTGCCTCAAAGCATAAATGAAGGAGAGAAATTTACGCTGGAAGTAGTGTCTGATGAATTTGGAACAGCTAAAGCCGGTTCAACCGTTCCTGAATTACCTGTAATTGACAATATTTCTTATGATGAAAATTATTATGTTGAGGAATATGATAGATTGGATAAACTGGAATTTAATATTATTGATCCTGAAGAAAACGACAATTATTATTTATTTAATATATACCCAACCTCTTACAAAAGAAACAAGTATCATTTACACTTGTATATTTCAACAGATGATCCTATTATAAAAGAAACTTATTGGGATTTTGATAAAGGAATTATTATCTCAGATAAAACATTTAATGGCCAAAAACGCAAGATATCATTAAAAGTTAATTATTATGCAAATATTAATCCAAATGGAGAAAAAATAAATCTTGATACTGTTTTGATAAATTCCAAAGGAATAACCAAAGATTATTACAATTTTTTACTTTCCAAAATCCAGTATGCCCAGGCAGGTGACAATCCATTTGCTGAACCTGTCAATATTTATAACAATATAGAAAACGGCTATGGATTGTTTTCAACTGAAAAGTCTGAAGTGAAAGTTATAAAAATAAAATAAATAATGTCTGTACGAAATAGTAAATACTTAGGCAGGGTGCTTTTGAAATGAAATGCAACCTGTTTTTTTGGAGTTTATTTTGTATAATTATTTTTCGGGCATGCGCTGCCGCTAAAGCTTTAGCGCAGATACCCGAAGCCTTCGCCGACGGTCGTAGCCTTATGCTTACGCTGGAGCTTCAGCATAGGCGCATGGCGAAGACCTTGGCGTAGGTGATTCGCAATCAAACACCCTGATAAGCGAGTGTCTCTGACCTCGCTTTCCAAACTTCCAAACCTCAAAACTTTGTCTCTCTGCTATACTTCTATTTTGTCATTATTTTTGTTTGCTTCGCCACAAAAATACCGCCAAAATAGGTTCGTGCTTAAGGGTATTTGGCTACCATCCCGAAGCTTCGGGATCGCCCCTAATGGGGCTTTTTAAACTACCAAATAAATCTTCTGTCAAATTTATTTGACAGTCCAAACCACCGCGTTTTAAATACACCGAAAATGAAACATGCAACCTGAAACATGCAACAACAATCACCTCAACAGCACCACCTGCCCCGCCTTCACCTCTTCCCCACATGGCGAATTTATCACTATCCTGTACAGATATACTCCCGGAGGCTGCATCTTACCTTTGTAAGTGCCATCCCAGAATTCATCTTCTACTCCACTGAATACCTTCTCGCCCCAGCGATCATATATCTCTGTAGAAAGTATATGCACATCTTTGGCAGTATAGGGTTTGAATGTAGCATTTATCTCCTCTTGACCACTTGGAAAAAATGCATTGGGGATCAGATAAGGGGTAGAATCAGGAACGATAAAACTCATTGGATACATACAATTTTTATCATCTGTAATCGTAACATAATAAGTTGCTGAAGCAAGATTTATTGCAGGGTTAGTAGTCTGATTATTATTCCATACAAATGCAAAGGGGGGATTGTCTCCCAACACATCCAATTTTATTTCGCCATTAGAGCATCCATAATCCGCTTTGATGGAATCAGTGACATCCAATTTATAATTTTCAATATTTACGGTAACAATACTATCACAACCAAAAATATTCTTAAGCGGAATAATATAATTGCCTTCATTTGTCAAAACAGAATCGCCTATTTGCAAAGAATCTTCTTTACAGATCAAAGTATCAATTTCACTATGATCATCAGGTATGACAGTCAGATACAATTGTACCACACTATCCACTCCATAAGAGGAAAGCAATGTGTCTGAATAATGTCCCTCAGTATTTATTGTCGTATCATTAAAAAAATAACTGTCTCCCTCACAAATATTAATTTCAATTGTGTCACGAGCCGGCATTTGAAATATATACGCAGCTCCCGGAGCATAAGAATACGTTGAGTCTCTTGGAGCACCGGTAACTACCGTTTCTCCATATCTGTCGATGCTATAACCAAAATACCCGTATGTAGTATCTGAAGCAGGTGGATGTATTTCACCTTTTTTTATCCAGGTACCATCAATCAATTTATAATAATATATCACACCTTTACCTTTATATCTTTCCGGTGAACCAACCAATAATTCATCATTACTTATATTGATAAAGCCTCCGAAAAATAGTGAATCTTCATCATTTTCAAGATCAAGAGATTGAACTTGTTCCCATTTTGCATCCATTAGTTTGTAAATATTTAAAAAGTGGTATCTCTGATAATTTACTCCATTTGTCTCCAAATAATTTTTTCCTGCAGCACACCATTTTTCATCAGGTGATAAAGAAACATCACTTATAACATCTGTTGAAGGTGATGGATAAAAAGGTATTTTTTGAAATAGATCCCAATTTGTATTTTTTCTCTTTATAAAATATAGATTTCTCTGACTAGAATAAATGGTGAAATTACTTTTCATTATACATCTTATTGATTTCACACGTGGACCAATTACTTCATTATCATAAAATGTATCTTTAAGTATCCAATTATTATTTTCAAAATGATAAAAATAGTCGATATAATAGCTTCTGAAAGGCGTAGTATTAAAATGATATATTTTCATCATAAGCCAGTCTTTGAATATAGTCTTTTGAACATTATGATAATATGAAGTTGTATTTACCGTATCAATATAGATAGAATCCGATATATAATACTTCCCCGCTTTCTTCTTAAGTACCTGAATAAAGTTTTCATATCGCCAAAATGAATCTTCTGCTATTAATTTACCATTGTTTAAAACTCCTGTATTAAAAGCATTGCCATTATTTAATATATCATATCCGTCAAACAAAAAAGTTTGTGAACTAATCCATTTATTATTTTCTTTTCGAAAAATATTTGTTATATGTTTTTTATGTGTAGGATATTTATAGTATTTGTTTCCTATAAGTACATTATCACCCCAAATAGAAACGTATGATCCAAAATAACTACTATTTACATTTTCAATATTAAATATCTTTTGCATTTGAGTAAATGCATTATACTGATTAAATAGCAATAAAAATATAAAAAAATATTTTTTCATATTTATAATATATTTCTATTGTAAAAATAAGCTTATATTTTAAAATGTCATAACAAAATGTAAATTTACTTTATTCCCAGCACCATATTGCATATATCATGTAATCCAAACGTCCAAACATCCAAACTTTATCTCTCTGCTATATTTTCATTTTGTCACTATTTTTGTTTGCTTCGCCACAAAAATACCGCCAAAATATCCCTAACCATTGGTGACAGAGTAGCATCTGACGCAGTCGATGCGTATCGAGACCACCCTGCATTCGCTTTCGCTCATTCAGGGTAACAATACCGCTGTACGGCGAGTTACCTGTGAGAATTTGTTTTTTAAACGCAGGTTCTGACGGAAGGGAGATTGCCACGCTATCGCTCGCAAATTCGTAGCATTATTAACCAGTAATGGTTTTTTGGGGAACTAATAAAAGGATTGTAGTAATTTTGAAACAGGATTCTGCGAGCGAGCTTGTTCGGCTTTTGACGGAAGCGTGGCAGTCTTCTCTCGCTTACGAAAAGTTTTTATATTCCTATTCCGAAAAATAGCTAGCTGGTATTTCTCCCTAATAATTTGTAAATTTTCACAAAATCCTATAATCCTCAAATCCTAAAAATCCTAATTCCGACAGTTAGGCTATCCTGATTAGCGAGTGTCTCTGACTCTGCTTATAACTTATAAAATCTTTCACCCCGTTGGATATATATCCTATGGGGTAAATTTTTGTTCGGTGTTCGATATTCAAAACTTCCAAACACAAAACACCGAACAAAAATTCCCTTGCTAATATTCCGAATATTATCTCTTATTAGGATCAATAGCCAATCCATAGGCTTCAACACCTTCGATCAGATATTCCACTTCACCAGTTCCATCAAGTTTGAATTTCTTGATTCCAGGCTTTTGTAACGGATTTTCAACAACATCTGCATCACCAGGTCCTCTGTATGCCCAATACACATAACCCGTTTCATAATCGATAGCGATTCCAGTAATTCCAACTTTTTCAGCATCTCCTCCTTCCGAATCAAATGGTGAATCATCTATTAAGGTAACATCACTACCGTCAATATTACAAACATACATTCCCGGATTCACAACATTTGATGAAAAATATATTTTTTGATTAACATCATCAATAACAAATGCTCTTACTGTATATTCAAATAAAATAACACCTTCACCGGGATCACTGGGTAATTTATCTGTAACTCCAATATCGTTGTCGCTAAAGATATACAATCCTTTGTGATTTGAATTTTTAGCCCAATAATATAATCCTTTATATTTAGTAAAAGTACCGTTCAATGCACCCCATCCATAAGAAGGTCCACCGTCGATATCATTTCTAAACGTACTGTAATATGCCAATTGATTATTAGCAACCAAAGCAGGGAAAGCATCAGGATTAGCATCGTTACCGGAATCTCCCCATTCTCCGTTTTCAAGAGAAGTTGGAATTGCCGTAACATCATTTCTTCTGTCTGTGAAATAAATCGTATCACCTACAACAGATCCGAAGAAAGCATCATCATAAATTGCAGTACCAAATGTCAAATGTGTAACATAATTAGAACCGTCATTTGCAAAAGAGAATATTTTTCCGGGAGTTGTTTCAACATCCGCAGAATATTTGATCTTTTCACCTGCATCAAAAACATAAAGTTTGTCTCCTGAATATGAAAGTGTCATAGGATGTATCCCTGATTCAATTCCAATGTCCTTTAATTCGGAAACTCCTTCTGCATAAAGTTTTTTAGAGAAAATATCTCCTCCTTTTTCAGCATAAAACAAAGTAGTTGCCAATTGTGCTTTAACTTCAACGGTACCTTCTGTTGTATAATCAAGGCCACCCAAAGTTGCAGTTACTTTAACAGGTTCTGTAGGATTTGAATTGATAAATCTTACTGTTACTGCATCTTTCTTTGCAGTTCCGGTATCATCAAGATCATAACTAACAACATTGTTTGGATCAAAAGTCCAGGTATATTCAACAGCTGCATTATCAGGATTGTAAATAGTTGCTGTGAAAGTTACTCCTATACCCACTTGAATAGGATCCGGAGTGTAAGAAAATACAGGTAACGCATCTGCTACCTCAATTTCTTTTGAGTATGTTTGATCGTCTTTATTGTCCACTTTTAAAACAACTGTGTATTTTCCTGATTTTGTATAAGTATGTGTCGGGTTTTTATCTGTAGAAGTATTTCCGTCACCAAAATCCCATGCAAAAGTAGTACCACCATTGGAAGAATTTGTAAATGTAATAAGATCACCCGCTATAGGGTTTTCCGGAGCGTATTTAAAACCAACCTGTACGGGAGGTTCCGGTGGAGTATCATCTTTACATGATACTACAAATAGCATTGTTGCTATTAAAAGTAAAGAAAGAAATTTGAGTTTTTTCATGATTATTGTTTTATAGTTAAGAAAATGGTTTTATTTTACTTTAAAACTTCTTGATGAAGATTCGTTTTCTTCATCAAATCCATTAGTTATTTTAAAAGAAAGATATATTTTAAACGATTCCGCTTTTTTGTATTTGTCTCCGATCAGATTTTCAGGACTGATTGATAAAAGAGCATTTTTTGCCGCAATTATTCCTTCAGAGGTTATTTTTCCGTATTCATCAAACCATGAACCGAATGTGGCTTCATCCACCACATTATTGTTTTCAACGACTATTTTCTTTAACAGAGACTTATTATTGATAAATGACTGAAAAATTCCATTCAAAGCATTATCCGATATCAAAGCAAAAAAATCTGATTTAGAAGTATTGCTCTGTGTAAATGTTTTTTTAGCATATTGTGCATCAACAAAATATTTTGATTTAAAATCATAAGCATTTTTGTCAGGATTCCAATCGGTAAAATCAAAATCATACTCTTTGTACATTGTTTTGTCTCTATAAAGTGAATCAAATGAATTTTTGTAAGTATAAGAAGCATTTTTGATTTCAATCTCATATTCACCGGATATATAAATTTTATCCCACAGACTTTGACTTTTAATAACATCACCCACCGTCCAGTATTCAATTTCATATTCTATATCCGCATTTGCATCGGCTATGGGTTGTATGGGAACAAAATAGATATTGGCATTTTGTTTTCCCAAAACGCCCAAATCTTTTAACGGGTCATTGGTTTCACATCCTAATAATGCAATTCCAATTAAAAGAATTAAATAATATTTTGATATTTTCATCTGTTTTATGATTTTTGTCTGTTTTTAATAATTATTTAGCCCAAAACATCGGTTTTTTTAGCCAATCAGGATTTTGATAAGCTCCAAGTCTTTCAAGTTCGGGTTTATTGTAAATTTCTTCCGTTTCCGTATCATAAGGCAATCTTTGTATCCATTCATTGGGATTGCTCGTATCCCAATAATATGCAAGATATTTTGGTTTCTTCAATCCCGGATATATCTGATCATTATATCCGTATCTTCTCATATCCACCCATATTTCACCCTGCAACCACAATGCAACATATTTTTGCATCATAATATCTGAAAGAGTAATTTCAGATGAATTATGAGGAACTGTAGAACCATTCAGAAAACTATTGATATCATCATCATTAACGCCTGCTCTTTTCATGTTTGCTTTTATTCCATCTGTAAATGAAGTAAAAGCATTGTTCAGATCTCCTGATTGAAAATATGCTTCTGCCAAAATGAAATGCAATTCCTCTTCTGTAAAAAATAACATTGGAGATAAATCTCCTGTAACATAAGAATTATAAAGATCGGGAAAATCCGTTTCGGAAAGTGTTGCGGATTTACCCTCTGCCGGATAAACATAAAGATAATCTCCTTTATCATTTGGTTTCATCAGTAACGGTTGCCTGGGATCGTTTACTACTTTATTTTCTTCATCATATTTCAAAGCTTCTATCAGCATAAAATGTGAAGGAGCACTTTTATCCAGGATATTCGCTCTGTAATCCCAATCAGGTCGTGATTTTGAAGGACCCCACTGATTTATTTGTAATGAAGAACCATCTCCCAAAGCATAATTGAATACGGCATCCTGCCATCCGTCCAATGCTTTTTTTGCTTCGGCGATAACCTCGGAATAATTCTGATTAACATTAGGTGTTAAATGCAGCAGAGCTCTGGCTTTGATGGCATGAGCAAATTTTATCCATTTGGTGATATCTCCATTATACACTATGTCTTCTTCGGATGTCAATTTTCTTGAAGTATTTAAGTCTGTATTTTCAAGAGTTGCAATAGCGTCATCCAATATTTTCACTATTTCACTATAAATAAATTGCTGATCATCATATTTTGGTGCCGGATTCCCATCCAGTGCTTCAGTAAAAGGCATATCACCAAACATATCTGTAGTGGTCAATGTACTTAAAGCATAAATGATATTTGCAACACCCTTGTAATTTGTTGAGTTTTCTCTTTCTGCCGATTGTACAACATGTTTGGCATTGATAGATATATTGTGATAATGTCTTCTCCATTGTGGAATCCTGTGTGCTTTGAGATAATCCCAACGGTCTTTCTCATAATGATATCCAGAAAGTGTTGCAACTTGTTGAGTAAAATAAGAATCAGTCTCTCCGTGATCATAAATACTGGTTGC
>Ga0256832_1000959_pt1 | contig 19290 bp, 16 predicted proteins | sample 134614metaG_FD_190534 | JGI IMG/M metagenome (GOLD analysis project Ga0256832, IMG submission 190534) | Hydrothermal vent microbial communities from Lau Basin, Pacific Ocean - 134-614 | ecosystem: Environmental > Aquatic > Marine > Hydrothermal vents | place: Pacific Ocean: Lau Basin | collected...
AGTGGCTCGTAATGCCCGGCAGGCCAGTCGTTTTCTGGATGATCTGACTTCGGGTGCGACGCCTGAGGAAATCCGCCAGGGATTGAGTCTGAATCAGCGCATTGGTTTTGATGAAGAGTCGGATGAAGGCCTGATAGCCACCGGCAAGCTGTTTTTCCAGACCGAACGCATGGGCGAAAATATTTCCATGCCGCTGCCCGGTAAAAACAATGACAATTCCATTATAGAAATCACCGTTGCCCTGCAGAACAATCCTGACCTGCCCAAAGTCTCCCTGGTCAGTAAAGATATCAATATGCGCATCAAGGCGGCTGCCATTGGTGTGCATGTAGAAGATTATAATAATGACCAGGTGCTGGAAGACGTTAATCTGCTCTACAGCGGTGTACTGCACCTGACAGAAGACTTCTGGGATACCAGTACCAAAGAGGTGGACAGCTGGTCTGAGGAAGGCCGCACTTTTCATAAAATTACCGGTGATGAAGCCCAAAAATGGCAGCCTAACCAGTTTATTGTCATTGACGATGATGCCGGTTTTGAAGCCATTGTCCGGGAAACCACAGAAGACGGTGCCATTGTTGAACAGGTACAGCAGTTTTATTCCGAAAAACAGGCGGTCTGGGGAATTATGGCCCGCAACCAGGAACAGAACTTTGCCCTTAACCTGCTACTGGATCCTGAAGTTGATTTTGTCTCCCTGGTCGGCCAGGCCGGCACCGGTAAAACCCTTCTGACGCTCGCCGCCGGACTGGAACAGGTACTGGACGAAAAAATCTACAGTGAAATTATTATGACCCGGGTAACCATTTCTGTGGGTGAAGATATTGGCTTTTTGCCCGGTACAGAAGAAGAAAAGATGGCCCCCTGGATGGGCGCCTTAATGGATAACCTGGAAGTGTTAACCATGCATAATGACGGCGGTGAGTGGGGCAAACAGGCCACCAGCGACCTGCTGGCCAACCGGATTAAGATCCGCTCCCTGAACTTTATGCGTGGCCGAACCTTTTTAAACCGTTATATTATTCTCGACGAAGCTCAAAATCTGACCTCCAAGCAGATGAAAACCCTGATCACTCGTGCCGGCCCGGGCACCAAGATTGTCTGCCTGGGTAATATTGCACAGATTGATACACCTTATCTGACTGAAACTACATCGGGTCTGACTTATGTGGTGGATCGGTTTCGGAAGTGGGAGCATAGTGGGCATGTTACTTTGAAGCGCGGGGAGCGATCCAGGTTGGCGGACTTTGCTTCGGAGGTGTTGTAGAGCGTTCAGCGTTCAGCGTTCAGCGTTCAGCGTTCAGCGTTCAGCGTTCAGCGTTCAGAAAGAGCTTAGAGTGTTAAGTGTTAAGTGTTAAGTGTTAAGGAAGAGCATAGAGTCGTGAGTTTAATTTTGTGAGTAAAAAATTTTTTTATATTTTGTTGTTTGTTTTGCTGGGTGGGTTTCTTGGTTCCTGTAGTAAAGGGCCTGATCCTCGGTTGGTGCTTTGTCAGGATCTTGGGCGGGTTTTGCTGGATGTCGGAGATGATGGTATTGAATGGACGGGGTATACTCCGGTTATTAAGGGGTATCAGGATCTGGAGATGCGGGTTTCTTTTAGTTTAAGGAATAAACAGGGTGAGCAAAGTCAGGGGGTGGCTTCCTGTTTTTATCCTTATGAGCAGGATGAAATCGGGGCTGAGACATTTGAAATGCCGACGGCGGCTTATTCAACTTATCCGGTAAAGATGGTGCTTAATGGAAAAACGGTTAATAAGAAATTACTGGCTCAGAGCATTAATAAGGTGATGATTATGCAGGGTAAACAGGCTATTGAGGATTTACAGGAAAAGTTAAACCTAAATAAATCAGTTGAACCGTAGCGAGAATGATCAGAGTGCTGAAGATACAAGAATTTACAGGTTATTTTGGCTTTATTCGTAGCCACCCTACGGGTGAAGTCAAAATGTTCTGAAAAGTCTTGTAGATTCAGTGCTATGGACATTCGCAGTAGGTTCAACTGATTTTTTAGGTTAAAGCGCTGACACTGTTTGTTTTGCTGACTTACCTGGTATTACGTCCTGCAGGTCGATTTCCAGTTTTCCCAGCGGGGCATTCATAGACATTCTTACAGGTAGTTTCTGGCTGTCCTGACTGATCCAGACATAGAAGAACTTCTCTGGTTTCTCGCTTCTATTAATTTTATATTTTACCGCCTGATATTCCTTGCCTGAAACCTTTACAGTTTCCACACCCTGCTGTTCTATCTGGTAAAGGTAGATGTCATCGGCAATAACCACTGCCGTTTTATCCTGAGTCTGCTGTTCTGGCAGGGTTCTCAGGTAATAAATCAGTGACAGGGGGTCGAGAACTCTGGAATAAGTTATTTTATCCCCCAGTTCATCAAAGATAAAATAGCTCAGATTATTTTCCAGCGGTGGATACTGCTTTAGAAAATCAGGGATATCCTGTTCTCCATCTGCTTCCCAGACGTAACGGCTGTCCATATTCAGGAAGCCGGAACTCCGTTGTTCTTTTTCACGCTTTTTATAGAGCACTGTGTTCCTGTTCACCCAGTCCAGAAATAAGAAATCATGAGACTGGCTTTTACCCTTGTCTATTTCTTCAACCTGCAGGGTTTTCTGCAGGTGGTTGTCCAGGGTAGCGGTGTAGGTATAGCGTACCGGCTGAATGATTTCAGCTTTAGTGTAGTTTTCTGTACTCAGAGACAGTACAAACTGGTGCCCCCTGTGATTATCCAGGGTACTCTGATTGGGCACAAACTCCATGCTGGCATCAGCAATATCTGCCCAGATCATTGAGGTCAGGATACCCCGATAGCTCAGTTTATACTGCAGTTTTTCACCAGCCTGAAACGGCAGAGTTTTTTCTGTCTCCGCACAGGCATTGCTGAAGGTACATGCTGCCAGCCAGAACAATAATGCTTGAAATAGTGTTTTTTTCAGCACCTTTTTACTCTCAACTCTAACCGTTTTTTTCCCTTCCCTGGGAACAAGGGTATCCTTACCTGCAACAATGATTTATAGAATAAGGAAATAGTCATGCCTTTATTTTTTCCGGCGGTACGGTTGGCCAGACGGTAATCACCGAATTAACCAGAGTTCCCAGCGGAATGGCAAAAAACACCCCCCAGAAACCCCAGAGGCCGCCAAAGAATAAAATAGCCACAATAATGGCTACAGGATGAATATTAACGACTTCAGAAAATAACAACGGGACAATAACATTACCGTCCAGAGCCTGGATAATGCCATAAGCTATCATCAGCCAGGCAAACTCTGAACTCCAGCCCCACTGGAAAAATGCTATTAATGCCACGGGCAGAGTTACAACAGTAGCACCGATATAAGGCACCACAACAGAAAAACCCACGAGTAATGAAATCAGCAGTGCGTATTTCAGTCCCAGCAGAGAAAATGTAATAAAGCAGATCACCGAAACAATGGTAATTTCCCAGAACTTACCACGCACATAATTACCAATCTGCTTATCCATTTCCCGCCAGACCTGGGTGGACAAGCGAGTATCGTCTGGTAAAAAACGCCTGAACCAGCCCAGGATTTTTTCTTTATCCTTCAAAAAGAAAAACACCAGTAATGGTGCCAGGATCAGGTAAATCATAATGGTAATACTGCTTTGAATGGAATACAGAGAGAAAGTCAGTACATCTTTTCCCAGTTGAGTGACTTCTGACTGAATCATGGCAATCAGTTCCACCACATACTCTTCGGAAATATAGTTATAATTGGAAGGCAGTTGCAGCAATAACTGCCGACCCTGTTCAATATACTTTGGAGCTTCTTTAATTAAATCAGTGACCTGTTCCCATAACAGGGGAGTAATAATAAACAGGGTGATCAGCAGAGCTGTCAGAAAGCCGATAAACACCAGCAGTACAGAATAAAAGCGTTTATGGATCCAGCGGTTAAAAAATACCACCAGGCCTTCCAGGAGATAGGCAATAACAATGGCCGCAAACACTGGAGCCAGGGTATCATTAAAGGTAATAACAATAGTAAACGACAGGACCAGGAAGCCTACCAGAAAAATAATCTGGGGATCAGAAAAATTTCGCTGAAGCCAGCGCTTAAACAGCTCTACCATACCAATCCAGTCTGACTTTGTTTGCTTTTAAGTTTATTCATTATCCATTGTCTTGTCAGTGCTCTGCTCACAGAATTCTTTATAGCGATTCTGAAATAAAATTTCCAGTTCATCAATCACTTCTACAGCGGCCCGGCCCTGAATCAGGTGTTCCGTCATTAAAGCTGCTGTTTCATTAAGCATACTGTCCTTTTTTAACATTGGGAATGTAGCCGAAAGCCGTTTAATGGCGGCCACTACCCGCTCTTCAGACGGCCGCGGAATATCCACCGGCTCAAGACTGACTTCAATAAAACGGCCTTCTTTTTTGGCCTTTTCCAGTAGAAACTCCGCATAGGATAATAAACTATTACAATCATCCTTATCCAGATCATTAAAAATCGTCAGTAGTTTTTTTTCTGCTTTAGTCATGTTTGGTCATTAATGTTAGTGAGAGTCTAACCTGCTTTTAATTTCGCCATTATATCACCTTTTGCCTGCTGCAAGATCGAGTCCCTGTCCAGAGAGTCCAGGATATTGCGTACCGCCTGTTTGGCTCCGCCCTCACCCCAGGATTTACCCTGTTTCAGATATTGCTGTGCAGCCTTGCCCACCACCAGGGTACTGTAATACGCCACTGCCCCCTGGGCTGATGCAGTTAATACCGTTGACAGTCCGCCAGTGCCCAGTTTAAGGGCAGTGGAAATAAAGTGAATCCCCCAGATGGTACCCAGGAGCAGCATCATCTGCCCACCAATGGTTTTAATCAGGGAGCCGGCTTCTGATTTTGTTAAGGGCAGGCCGTATATTCGGGATAAATGCACCACCAGGGTCACATCAATCACTCCGGCTGAAATTAAATCTACCACTGGTACCGGGTTAATGGCCACAGCCACACCTTTGGAAACACAATAAGTTTGTATCAATTTATCTGCAATGTCTTTGCGGATCAACATAATCCGTTCACTCACCTGATCGGACAATTGTCCTGCAAACAGGCTGGCATTGATAGCCGACAGGGTTTTGCCCTGTTCATTAACAATAGACCACAGGCGCTGTTTAAGTTCCACGGTATCCGGCGGAAAGGTTTTACAGGTTTCAGTTTCATTGCCCTGTTCATCTACTAATAAATAGTGCTTTTCTGTCGTTCTTGCAGTAGCAGTCACTACATTCTGAGCATCGACTAGCCCCTCAACCCGCTGCTGTAATGCTTTCAGGAGCGTTTCTTTTTCTTCCCTGGTATAACGATCCGCTTTGTTGAGCACCAGTATGACCGGCCTGGATTCAGACACCACCTGTTTAAGTGCCTGATATTCCGTATCAGTCATATCACCGTCCACCACAAACAGAATAATATCTGAACGGGCCGCCACTTCATGGGCCAGTTTTTCCCGCTCTGCCCCATCAACTTCATTGATACCGGGGGTATCTATAAAATAGACTCCCTGTGACTCATATTCTTCACAACTGGCAAAGGCCGCCTGGCGGGTTTCACCATGCAGGGGACTGATGGAAAACTGCTGCTGACCCATTAAGGCATTTAACAGGGAGGATTTACCGACACTGACCCGACCCAGTACAGAAATATGGATATGTTCGTGTTCGATTTTTTCCAGCATTTTTTCAACCTGCTGAAAATCCGCCTGCAGGCTTTTCCTGACCTGTTCGGGAACCCGTTTATCATTTAATAAACGGCTTATACTTTCTTTAGCAATGCTCAGATGTTCATCACCCGGCTCATTTATTTCAGCATCAGTTTCTTCTGCTCGGGCTGGAACGGCATCAGCACCATGGTTATCCTGATTTTCAGAAAAAATTCGATGAGTAAAGTGGTTAATCTTCTTTACGGAGTCTGAGGGCCAGCCTGATAAGATCTTTTGTACGCGATTCAATATTTTCACTCAGTTGCTCCTTATACACATCACTGATCAATTGAGCAGATAATTCTCCGGTGACTTCCAGTGTTCTGGCCACAGATTTCCCAAGGGTATCAAAGATCATACCATAGGCCACCGCATGCATCAGGCCGCCGCTAACGGTTCCGACACCGGGAAAAGCCTTGAGTCCATTACCGGCAATGGCCAGCAGTAACGGCAGGGTCTTATTCATACGCGATTGTATCAGTTCAAGCAGTTTATTGGCATCGATATCCGTAGCTGAAACCCCATAGATTTTACATAAGTCCTTAATCATCTGAATACCGAGATACCCCTGCACCAGAATATCGCTGCCTGGGCTGATGGTAGCCAGTGAAGCCACGACCGCTTTTTTAGTATAGCCCGAAACCAGACGTCGGCTTTGAGAATATTTAAAACGGGCATCCATTTCATCCAGCCGCTCATTTAAACGGCTGGCCACAGCCTTCTCCCTTAAATCTTCCAGCTCACTGACAGGATGCTGTTTTAATAAAGCAATAATCTGCTCTTTTAAAGCCTGAATGTCCGGCTTAATGGGTCTCTGAACTCGTTCTTCATGACCGTCGGGTGTCTGGCGGATAAATTCACGCATCCCCCCTGCCTGAATAGTGACAACCGCAGGTGAGTTTTTAAAGTTACCAAACCGACTGTGGATATTCTGCAGAATCAACGCCCGTTCTGATTCTGTGTATTGATCCGATTTATTAACAGCAATAATACAGGGTTTACCCAGTTCCAGCAGTCTTGAAACCTCCTTAAACTGGCTGGCCGTCAGATCCCCGTCACATAAGTAAATAACCAGGTGCGCCCGAACGGCTTCTTCAGTGGATAATATATCCAGTTCGGCAAACTGTTCATTCAGCCCCGGCATATCGGTTAAAATGCATGACTGTTCTGTGGTGCTATTCCCATCAATATTTACCGACCAGTGGTAATGATCTATACGGCGTGTGGTACCGCCCAGTACCGAAGTTTCTATCTGAATATCCGAACTATTTTTTTCATCCGTTTTATCCCCCAACATGGCCCGGATTAAAGAGCTTTTACCGCTGCTGATATCCCCAAACAGAGCAATATAAATACGGGCTTCTTCCCTGCGCTGTGAGAATTCAGATAGCTCCTTCCTTAATGCAATAAGCTCTGGAGAAGATTCAACATTCTCCTGCCATAACTGACTGTCAGGTTCCAGTACAGGGTCAGAGTCCGGTTCTGATTGAGCCGTTAATTCAGAGTGTTTACTATCCTTTATCCCAGGCTGCTGTTTTTGCAGGGCATCCAGACGTTTGGCCACTTTATCAATGGACTGTTCAGCTGGTTGCTGTTTTGCTGCCCGGGTTCTGTTTTTCTTTGCCGGCAATAATAAGCGCCAGATCAGCCGACCGGCAAGCAGGGAAACAAGCAGCAGTACAACACCATAAGTCCATTGCACCCAAAGGGGTTTAGCCAGTAACTGTTCCCAGACTGAGAAGGATAAATTAGTAATAAACAGCAGGGCAATTAAAAAAACAAGAAAGACAAGAATAACTGCAATTGAAAGGAGAGTTCGGCTGGAGGGCAGTTTATTCATAAAAATAAAGTTGTTCGACCTTATATAGGTTACTGGGTGCTTGCCCGATTTTTTTTTAAGAGTTATTACAGTTTAACCTATAAAGGTTGAACACTTTTTAAAATAAAACAGGCTCCTGGCAAAATGCGAGGAGCCTGAAAGTTTATATGCATAAAATGACTCAATCAAGAGTCACAATGATAAACTTGTTGCTTAAAAATCAAAAGCACCACCACCAGATTTTCCTTTACTGGCTCCTGCTGCCTGGGCCAGAGCCTCTTTAATGGCATCGGGAGAGGCCATAATGCCCATAAAGCTGTGGTCACCGGCCATAGACAGGTCTGGGAAGTTCATGGCAATACGGAACTTGGCACTTAAGGCATACACTTTACCGTCTTTGTCCACCAGCATTTCATAAGGCAGATGGGCGGTAGAACGGATATCCTTAAAATCCACTTCTTTCATTATGGTGGCATCACTGCTCATGCCTTCGGTCATGGCTACACCAAAAACACTTTGCTGTTTACCGGGAATATCAACACGATAAACTTTTGATACGCCGCCTTTACCGGCCGCCAGCCCTGCTTCAACCGCTTTAATCGCCGCATCATAACTGCCGTGATCCGCCACTACATCGGGTTCATCAAAATAAGGCATACCAAACATATAGTGGTAACCTTTCAGATCATCAGCATCCAGTCCTTTTTTGGAACCAAAGGCTTCCTGCTTGCCCAGGGCTTTTTCCAGAGCTGCGGCGACATCACTTAAGTCTCCTTTCATCTGATAAGCGTAAGCCATATAGACAGGATTAGTATAAGCTACCTGGATGGAACCATCCTTATCGGTGACAGAAATACGTTGCACCGCACCATAACCGCCAGTATCCGTTGCCGCTGCATTTTTCTTTAAGGCATCATTAGTGACAATAATTATATTGGCACCGGTATAAGGGGAATATTCACCGACCACTTCAAAACCGGCAGCGGTGAGTTTACTTTTAGTATCAGCAACCACAGCAGCCAGATCACCCGGCGCATTGGAAGCCAGAATAAAGGGTTTTAGTTTTTCACCTGCATAGGCGGAGACACTGAGCAACAAAGCAAATAGTGTGAAAATGATTTGAGTAGGTGTAAATTTTCTGGTTTTTTTATACATCGTTTTTATTTCCTTTGGATTGATTCCATTCCTGTTCTTTTTATATTAAGTTTTATAAGTAACTATAAAGAAAAGATTATTTTGACAGACTAAGCCGTAAATTTCCAGATCTTACACAAAAAAGGGAGCTTACGCTCCCTTTTTTGTGACCTGTAGTCATACTTCAGGAATTTTTAGAAATTCCAGCCGTATGCAATACCCCAGGCATCCTGTTTCATCTTGATGTTGGCTTCGCCACCACCAAATGCAGTTGGTATTGAGTTTCTTCCTTTCAGATCTTCTTCAAATGCATGCATATAGAACATGGAAACCTGACTTTCATTAGGTAATGTATATGTCATACCAATAGTCGCATGCTCTTCAATAACAGCAGGTGCTAACAGATTGAAAAATGTTTGATCTTTGTCAATCGGCATATCGGCATAACTATAACCAGCACGAAGCAGCAGGTTCTTATTCCACTGATATTCTGCACCCAGCTTATAAACAGTCATATCGTCCCAGCCAAAACCGGAACCATTATTTGTGCCCATATAGTTATTAGGATTGAACATATCAAAACCAGTATTATTAGGACCACTTTGAAGCTTATTACCCATAGAATCTACATCGCTATAGTTAATTTGCTGAACATCAAAACCTAATAACAAAGCATCTGTTGCTTTAAAGGCAATACCAATACCATAATTTTCGGGAACATCCAGATCACCATCTTCAGCAAACATGCCTTTATAGTCATCAAACTCATCCATATCAATCTTGGAGTTATAGACCACACCAACAGTTAATCTGTCATCCATAAAGGTGCCTTGCCAACCTAAAGAAATACCAAAACCCCAGGCATCATCACGACCTTTACCCGTTAAACGATTTGGCGCCTGAGATACTTGTGGATCAAATACCTGTCCTGGAGGTCCTGGAGGAGAAGGAACAGGTGTTGAATTGGTACCTGTAAAGCCATCTAAGCCCCAGGCTTTAAACTGCTGATAACCGATTTGTAATGAAGCACCAATGGTATGCTGCTCATTAATACGATAGGACAACGTTGGTAAAATTCTTACTGATTCCAGATTAATACCAACCTCAGTTGGGAAAGCGGCGCCGTTAAAAGGAATGATACCACCGGTATAATTGGTATTCATACCACCTGTACCAACAACAACCAGTCCTACAGACATGTCATTACTTAACATGTAGTTGAAACCACCTTCAGGAATATAAAATGGCCCATCATTATTTGCATCATCCTTAAAATCATAGGAAGTTGGAAGACCAAAAGGATTACCAGGTACAGCAGAAAGAGGGTTACCACTATTGCCCGTAATTTCACCCGAACGATCAGGAGCAAAAATCTGCAGGCCAAAATCAATACGATTACCTACACGAACCATGGCAGCCGGGTTATCTGCACCTGAAATGGCGCTATCATGCATGGCAATACCTACCCCTGCACGACCATTAGCTTTAGTACCATTACCCATCATAAACATACCATTAGTAGCCATAGCCGACGTTGGCACTATAATTGCTGCAAATACCGATGCAGCGAGAAGACGATTTTTAATCATTACATTGAGCTCCTTCAAAACCTGTTTTTTTGGTGTCAGTCAATTTGCTGTCCAGATACTCTTTATTGTTAAAACTTTATTATTAATATTAGTGAGTATCGTAATGAACATAAAATTGCGTGAAATTGTATATCAAAGTGTTGCTTATAAATATTATTGTTCTGTACCATTTCTACTTCCTGTTAATTCTACTTCCTGGTGGAAATAAAAACGGAGCATGTTGCTTGAATACAACAATATTTTATTTATGTAGGACATTTTGTACACTCTCAGGGCAGATGTCAAGTTAAATATACTATTTAAGTAATTGATTTAACAATATTTAGCATATAGTTTAATACTAATATACATTTAAACAACAATAATTAACCTAACACCAACATTAAATAATCAACAACTTACAACACATACAACATGTATTTTATATAAAACCGATGTTAAATTAATATAAAACATTGTACTTTTTTTAAAATCCCTTTATTCTCAGCCATATTCAATCGTTAATGTGTTGCTTTTTTACTTTAAATTTGTGATAAAACCACAAAGCAGGGTTATAATGACCCGAATCTATACAATAAACACATAATAAATGTACCATAAATACAACATTAATTATTTAATAGCTGTATTAACAGCAACCCGGCGCTTTATTATTCAACTTTAATAACACCGGGACAGAAAAGGGATATTGATAATATGAAAAAAACACTTCATATCGCCGTTGCCGGATCTTTTCTGGCACTGGGCATGGGATTATCTGCCAATAGTATGGCGTCCGGGTTTTCCATTATTGAAGCCTCTGCCAGCGGCATGGGTCAGGCCTTTGCCGGAGCTGCAGCCGTAGCAGAAGATCCATCCACTGTTTACTTTAACCCTGCCGGTATGATGTATCTGGAAGGTACTCAGGTCACTGTGGGTATGCATATTATTAATTCCACGGCTGAATTTAATGATAAAGGCAGTACGGACTTATCAAATTTGCCCCCTCCATTAGCCAGCACTGCCCGCGGTGGAGATGGTGGAGATGCCGGAGATACCTTTTATGTCCCCAACTTCTATTATGTACGTGATTTTGGCGAAAAATATAAAATTGGTCTTGGTATCAATGCGCCTTTTGGTTTAGGCACAGAATATGATAGCGGCTGGATGGGACGTTATACCTCAACGGACTCTGAATTAAAATCAATTAATATCAATCCGGCCATTGCTTTTAGAGCCAATGAGAAACTATCTATTGGTCTTGGGATGAATATACAATATCTGGAAGCAACACTTAAAAGTGATATTTACCAGGCTGTTTTAGGCATGTCTGATGGTAAAGCCAAAATTGATGGTGATTCATGGGAATTTGGCTTTAATATTGGGTTGATATATGAGCTTACATCCGCTACCCGACTTGGAGTTCATTATAGAAGTGAAATTAATCATACTTTAGAAGGTAATGCAAAATTCAGTAATATGCATGCCTTACTGGGAGGCGATAGAAAACAGGATGTTTCTGCTGATATTAAGACACCGGCCACTTTTTCAGTCAGTTTAACTCATCAGCTAAATGATAAATTAACACTTCTGGCTGATATTACACATACTTCATGGAGTAATTTCAAAGAGTTAAAAATTGTAGATGATAATTCAGGCGCTACTGTTTCACAGGTTGATGAAAAATGGGATGACACCTTTCGGTATGCCTTAGGAATGAAATACGCTTATAATTCACAATGGACTTTAAGAACCGGTATTGCCCATGACGAAACCCCTATTGCAGATAAGCACAGAACTTCCCGTATTCCTGGCGATGATCGTTTCTGGCTAAGTTTCGGTGCCAGTTATTCCCCTTCGTCCAGTTTAACTATAGATGCTGGTTATTCCCATCTATGGGTTGATGATACCGATATTGACGAAACTTATAATCTGTTGAACATAGCCTCTGGTAGAGTTAAAGGTGATTATGATTCTGATGTAGATATTTTTAGTGTGCAGGCAACCTGGAAGTTTTAATTACAACCTACAGCCTTACCTCTCTGTTCTTCTTTTCAAGAGCAGAGGGAAAAAGCTTTCCTAAACAAACAGCATAATTCCTGTGAGGGAAAAATACTGTTTATTTCAGGCACAAAAAAGCCCGCGAAAGCGGGCTTTTTTTAGCTTTAAAATAATTTTAAAGCAGGAGGAAAATTAAGCTTTCTTAATTAAGAACTCAAATTTACCACCGTTTTCGCTGCTTTCCATTAACTCGTTACCCGTCTGGTTAGCAAAAGCTTCAAAGTCTTTTACTGAACCTGGGTCAGTTGCAATAATATGCAGAACCTGCCCTGAATCCAGTTCAGCCAGTGCTTTCTTGGCACGTAAAATTGGCAGTGGACAGTTTAATCCTGAAGCGTCTAATTCTTTATCAAAGTTAGCCATTAAAATTCCCTCGTCTCGTTATTATGAGTCTATTGAGTGGTTGTAAATATCGTGTAAAAACTGATTCTAGCCTAAAAGTGCACTAACGACCAGAGTTAATTCAGAATTATAAACGAACTCTTAATTATTAACATGCAGTATTTTAGTATAAATTAATATCGTTTAACAAGCCTGCCAAAAGAGATAGATGGAAAGGAAAGCGTTCAGCGTTCAGCGTTCAGCGTTCAGCGTTCAGCGTTCAGCGTTCAGCGTTCAGCGTTCAGCGTTGAAAATTTTAAATCCTCTTTGTCTTCAGTCAAGCAAAACATTAAAACATTTTGTACTAACTTAAAGATAAATTCTGTTGCTCTGGCTCTTTCTGAACGCTGAACTCTCAGCGCTGAACGCTGCTCTTATCCTATCGGCAACCCCATCTGCGCCCAGGTTACAATCCCCCCACGCAGATTATAACAATTATCTACTCCTTTCGAAGTCATAAACGCACAGGCCTGGGCTGAGCGGGCGCCGGTCTGGCAGTAGAAAACAATCGTTTCATCTGTATCCAGCTCTTCTACCTTTAAGGGGATAACGTGCAGCGGCAGGTTTTCTGAGCCGGCAATTTTGCCGCGTGCTACTTCCGCAGGCGTTCGCACATCTATCAGCCTGAGCTTTTCCGGTAAGCTGTTTTCTGCAGCACTGCTCAGTTGCTTACTTAATTCAGCAGCATCAATTTCTTTTATCCCATACATGGATCAGGAACCCCCTATACAAAGTATCAATATCTATTATAAAATCATTAACTGATATGGCTTTCAAAAAGCATTTCATTATATATTAATATATACTAAATTCAAGCCGAGTATTTTAATCGGGTATTTATATACTTGATTTATGAACATATTTCTATATTTATTGTCTATATGTTTCTCATCTTAAGCATCATATAACAGTCAATCTTCAGTCTGATGGAAGCCGCCGGCCCTGTGAAAAATTTCTTCTTCCTGTTCTTTAACCTTTTTATCAGTCTGAGCCTGTTAGTTCGTCCGGCTTTTGGCTCAGAAATACAGCTACCTGATATGGGTGCCTCTTCCAGTGTCTCACTGACCCCTCATATGGAGGAGCAGATTGGACGGGAAATTGCCACCCAGATCCGCAATTCTCATCAGGTTATTGACGATCTGGAATTAAACGAATATCTCTCCAACCTGGGTTATTCCCTCGTGGCTAATAGTGATGATGCTTATCAGAACTTTCATTTTTTTCTGATTAATTCCAGGCAGATCAATGCCTTTGCAACTCCCGGCGGGGTAGTCGCAGTCTACAGCGGACTTTTTCTGACCACTGATACGGAAAGTGAACTGGCCTCAGTTCTGGGACATGAAATTGCCCATGTCACCCAGCGTCATCTGGCCCGCAGCTTTGAAAAAGCCAATCAGCTCAGTTTGCCCATTATGGCCGGTATGATTGCCGGTATATTATTAGGGGCTGCCGGAGGAGCAGGTGCAGATGTAGGTGCAGCAGCCGCTGTGGGGCTATCGGCAGCTGGTCAGCAGGCGCAGATTAACTATACCCGCGCCAATGAAAAAGAGGCTGATCGCATTGGTATGCGCTATCTGGCTCTGTCCGGTTATGATCCCTCCGGTATGCCCGGTTTTTTTCAGAAACTGGAACGTAAAAACCGTTATGCCGGCAAAAGCTATCCTGAATTTTTACGCACTCACCCGATAACCATTAACCGGATTGCCGAGGCGACTCAACGCGCTGAGCAGTACAAACGGCAAATGATCAGGATGAAAAATCCCAAAACCTACCACTTAATGAAAGCCAAGCTTCGGGTCATTACCAGCCATAATGTGGATCGGCTGGTGCAGTATTATAAGTCCCGAATCACACCGGACAACCTTAAAACCCACCCGGAGTTTTATTATGGTTACGGTCTGGGTCTGTTTAAACAGCAAAAATATGCAGAGGCCATTAAAATTCTACGCTGGCTGTATGATATGGAACCGCAAAATACCAGCTATAGCGTGGCCCTGGCAAAAGCCTATATAGCCAGCGGTAAAAAAGCCAATATCAAAAAAGGCCTGGCCATTTTTTCCAGGGCTATTAAAAACAAACCCTATAACCTGGTGCTGACAGCAAATTATGCTTTTGCTCTGATCCAGGAAGGACAGATTAAAAAAAGTATTAAGCTGCTGGAAAAATACAATAAAGATAATGTCAAACATCCTGCCATATACAAACTGCTGTCCCGAGCCTATGGTAAAAACCGGCAGCTATTGAAGGCTCATCTGGCTGAAGCGGAGTTTTATTACCTTAATGGTCTTCTGGAACAGGCCATTATGCAGTTAAACATTGCCCGCAAACTGGTGAAAAATAATGATTTTTACACGCTTTCCCGTCTTGAAGCCCGCAAACAGGCTATTAAGGAAGAACAGGAACTGTATAAATTAGAAGATATTTAGGTAGTTTATACAAAAAACCTGTATTTATCCCTGTAAGCTTATGGTTATTATTCATTCAAAGTCATTTTCAGGTTTAAAATCATTTATTTAAGAAAAAGCTAACTTACTAATTTTCCAGTAATTAACACTGTTTTTCTTTTTTTATTCATATACTATTGTAATAATTCATAAATACTGTTATTTTTTACCTATGTTTGAAGAACAGGGTTTTAAAAACAGATTTTAATAACATAACTGGTTTTTGCTGCCTGATAATTGCTGGAGATATATTCCTGCTGTCTATCAGCTTGCTAAATAGCAAACACCATAATATTCATTTTTCTCGGGGTGGGGAAAACAATTTAACAGGAGGAGTCGATGCGACGTTTTTCAAAAATCGTATCTACAACAACATTTATTGCTGTTGCAATTACTGGACTGGGACTGGCTTCAAGTACAGTACACGCGGCCGGAATTAAATCAAATATCGAAAAAGGTAAGGAAATTGCCTTTAATAGAAAAAAGGGTAACTGTCTTGCCTGCCATATGATTGAAGGTGGTAAGCTACCTGGAAATATTGCACCGCCATTAGTTGCTATGCAACAGCGTTTTCCGGATCGTGCCAAGCTCAGAGCGCAGATTTATGATGCCACTGTAGCAAACCCTAATACTATTATGATCCCATTTGGACGTCATAAGGTTCTTACTGATGAAGAAATTGATCTCGTAACCGATTTTGTCCATCAATTATAAACAGGCACAAAATATCAGCCTAATGGGATTGCGTCTACAAACGCCCCCTTGCCAGCTGATTTGTATACAGTATTAAATGCGTGTCAGAAATAAGACACTTACTAGATGGGGATGCTATCTAAGATGAAACTATCAAAATTAAAAAAAGTAATATTAGCTTTGACTACGGCTGGTGTTCTTGGGGGAGCCTATAGCACTGCTATGGCAACAACACCAGAAGAAGATTTACATAACTTCCGTGAATATTTTTTCAAAAAATTTCCTGGTGTGCCACTCAATGAATACGGCAACGGCGTTTATGCTATTGATCCCGGCTCCAGAGAAACCTGGGAAGCAATAGAAGAATTTCCTCCTTACGAGATCGCCCTGGAAAAAGGGGAAACCTTATTCAATACACCATTTAAAAATGGTAAAACATACGGCTCCTGCTTTGCAAACGGCGGTATTGGCATTCGCCAGAACTTCCCTTTTTACAGCAAAAAGGCCAAACAGGTTAAAACCATGGAACAGGTTATTAACGAATGTCGTACTATAAATGGTGAAAAACCTCTGAAATGGAAAAAAGGCGATATTGCGGCTATTTCCGCTTATATGGCCTACACTTCACGCGGCAAGCCCATGAATGTTAAAACCCCGACCACACCAGATGAAATCAAATGGTATGAACGCGGTCGTAAACATTTCTACGCCAAGCGCGGCCAGCTGAACATGTCCTGTGCCAACTGTCACCAGGATAATGCCGGTAACCGTATCCGTGCCGATATTTTAAGTCCTGCACTGGGTCATGTGACTCACTTCCCTGTTTATCGTGCCAAGTGGGGCAGTCTGGGAACCCTGCATCGTCGTTACGGCGGTTGTAATAAGCAGGTTCGTGCCTTACCATTAAAAGCTCAGAGCGATGAGTACAAAGCACTGGAATATTTCCACTCTTATATGAGTAATGGTATCGAGGTTAACGGCCCTGGTTCCAGGAAGTAATCACTAAAGCTTAATTAGTTTAAAAAAGCCCGGTTATCTGTAAGGATACCGGGCTTTTTTATGCTCTGTATTAATCTTCAGCTGAATTATCCTCTGCTTTTTTTCGGGTTCTTACTGCCAGCACATCGCAAGGGGCGTGATGCAGTATAGCATTGGCTGTAGAGCCTAACAGCAGTTCAATACCGTTTCGACCGTGAGAACCGCAGACAATTAAATCCACCTGCTGCTGTTCAGCCATTTCCACAATTTCCGTTTTTGGAATACCGACAATCACTTTATTATACAACTCAATATTTTCATCTGCAGCAAGGGACTGAACCAGCTCATCCATCCTGGTCTGGGATATTTTTAATATTTCTTCTTCATCCAGGACAATGTCCTCATAAGCCGGATAAAACAGGGGATCGTAGGAGGCACTCATCTGATAAAAAATTTCTGCCACATAAACCAGAGTCAGCTTCGCTCTGTGATCCTGTGCCAGCCTGAGGGCTTTACGACAGACATGCTCTGAGTCCTCCGATAAGTCCACAGCAACGAGAATGTTTTTGTAATTATCCATATGACTTTCCTTATTTCAGACCTTATTTAGGCTCTAATTTCAGAGTTCTTATTACCAACTATTGTTAATATAAGTTAATATAACAATATTTTTTAAACTAAGGAATTTAATGCAGGTTCAATTTATTGATACACCGGAGGCTTTAAGCCAGATTTGCAAAACCTTTTCTGACAGTGACTTCCTGGCTGTGGATACGGAATTCGAACGGCAGACCACCTATTATCCTAAACTGGCTCTGGTGCAGATCTGTAACGGCAGGCAGCTGGCTTTAATTGACCCGCTCGTACTTAAAGATTTAACACCTTTAATGAACCTGCTGTATCAGCCGGAAATAATCAAGGTTTTTCATTCTGCCCGCCAGGACCTGGAAATTTTTTATTTCCTGCAGGGTTCAGTACCGAAAAATATTTTTGATACCCAGATTGCGGCGGCCCTGTCCGGTTTTGGTGAACAAATCGGTTATGCCAGCCTGGTAAAACAACTGCTTAATATTGAACTGGATAAATCTCAGACCCGCACTGACTGGTTAAAACGCCCCTTAACACAGAAACAGCTGACTTATGCTGCCGATGATGTTCGCTACCTGGCTGAACTCTATCCCATTCAGAAACAGCAACTGGAGCAGCAGGGTCGATTACAATGGCTCAGGGATGATTTTGACTTTCTCTCCAGCAGTTCAACCTATGCCCCTTCGCCACAAACCATGTGGCGTAAAATTCGGGGTATTAATCGCTTAAAAAAACAGCAATTAGCTATTATCCAGAAACTCACAGCCTGGCGTGAACAACAGGCTATTGAGCGTAACCGTCCCCGCCGCCGGATCCTCAGCGATGAAGCCCTGATTGCCTTATCCGTCAATGCACCAGCCACTCAGGAGGAACTGTATCAGAACTACAAACTGAACAGAACCTTTTTGAACCATCATGCAGCAGCCTTAATAACACTGATCCAGGAAGGTCTGCAGACACCGGATCAGGACTGTCCGGTACTGCCTCGTTACCAGAAGCTCAGCCAGGATGAGGAAGCCCTGGCTGATTGTCTGATGGCAGTATTGCATATGTCTGCCAGGGATAATCAGATCAGTCCCGCCTGCCTGTGCAGCCGCAAAGAGTTGAATGCCCTGATCCAGGGACGGCGGGATCTGGCTATTTTATCCGGTTGGCGTAAAGAACTGGCTGGCAATGACCTGTTATTATTTCTTGAAGGCAAAAAATTACTGAGCTATCATTCAGGCCGCCTGAAACTGGTCAGCCCACTGAACACTTCACAGAACACGGAAAATAACCAGCAGGAGATGGAAGGCTTAAATGGAAATCAATAAGCTTAACAGTATTCAGCAGTTCTTTAGCCTGATTGGCTGTGATTTTCAGTGTTATGACATTGGAAGAAATATTCGCCCCCTGGATAAACAGGCACTGGCTGAATTTGAACAGACTCAGCTACCCTGCACTACGCCTTTTTTACAACATACCTGGCTGGCCATAGTGTTCTGGCCCGTAAAGAATGCCGGTAAGAGTGACAGCCAGCACTCACCTGCAGCCCATTTTGTCTGGTTTATAAAATTACCTCTGGATGAACAGGCACGCCTGAACCTGGCTGCCAGAGATGACTTTTTAAAGCGTTTGTACGATGCCTTAAACCAGTACCTGCTCACCATTAAAAACTCCGACAAAAGTCAACTGCATACTCTGGAAAATGCCATGAAGGATAATCCTTATGGTTTTCAGCCCAAACCAGAGCAAATGGCCAATTTTCATGCCGTGGCACAAAACCATCTCAGGCTGCCGCCCTCACGTTACTATGAGTCCGCACAGAACTGGTTTGCCGGAGACAACCAGTTCAGCCACTGGGAGGAACTGGGGTTTCAGGGACTGGCAGATTTTGCCGCCCGGCTGGATGAAAGCT
>Ga0256832_1000960_pt1 | contig 19280 bp, 14 predicted proteins | sample 134614metaG_FD_190534 | JGI IMG/M metagenome (GOLD analysis project Ga0256832, IMG submission 190534) | Hydrothermal vent microbial communities from Lau Basin, Pacific Ocean - 134-614 | ecosystem: Environmental > Aquatic > Marine > Hydrothermal vents | place: Pacific Ocean: Lau Basin | collected...
TGCTGCCGGCGCCAGGCGGCCGTCCCTTCGCCGATCGCTTCGTCTTCTTTCGTGCCGCCACGAGGTCCCGAGCCTAGTGCGCGATCCACCGCGGTGGAAGGGCGACTGGCAGCCCGTCGGCAATGTCGAGAGCTCTGGGGCGCTCGCCGGCGCGGCCCGGGAAGCGGTGGGCGCCGCTCGCCTCGGACGGGGAGCGCCGTGGCTCAGGGGCTGCTAGACGGAGGTGGACTCCTCTCGGCCAGGCTCTCTCCCGTGACCGCCCCCACGAAGACCCTCGTTCTCCGGCCCCGCGTTCAACGGGTCGACGAATGTCTGCGGCCGACCCGGGCGGAGGTCGATCTCGACGCGATCGCCCACAACCTGCGGGTCGTACGCTGCGCGGTCCAGCCCACGAAGGTGCTGGCGGTCGTCAAGGCCGACGCCTACGGCCACGGCGTCGTTCCGGTCGCGCTACGGCTCGAGGAGGAGGGCGTCGACGGGTTTGGCGTCGCCCTCGCGGAGGAGGGCATCGAGCTGCGGGACGCCGGCATCGAGAGCGCGATCGTCGTGCTCAACGGTGTTTACGGGGGCGCTCACGAGGAGGTCCTCGCCGCCGGGCTGACGCCGGTCGTCTACGACCTTTCGGAGCTCGAGGCGTTCGCCCGCGCTGCTGGGGGCCGTCCCTTTGCGGTGCACCTGAAGGTCGACACGGGCATGTCTCGCCTGGGGGTGCCGTGGCGCGAGTTGGGTGGCTTTCTCGAGCGCCTCGAGGGGGTGCGCGGGTTGCGCGTCGAGGGCTTGATGACGCACCTGGCTGCCGCCGACAGCGACGACGAGCTCACGGCCCTGCAACTGGGGCGCTTCGCGGACGCACTCGCCCAGCTGCGCGCTGCGGGTCATCGGCCGACGTTGCTTCATGCGGCCAACAGCGCCGCGGCGCTGCGCCTGCCCCACGCGCGCTTCGACATGGTGCGGGTCGGCATCGCGCTCTTCGGGCTGTCGAGCGTGCCGGAGCTGCAGCGGTCGTTTCGGCCTGCCATGCGCCTGCGCAGCGAGGTCATCGCGGTCCGAGAGCTGCGTCCGGGCGACCGGGTGGGGTACGATGGAACCTTCGTGGCCGAGCGCCCCACGAAGCTCGCGACGGTGCCGATTGGCTATGGCGACGGGCTGATGCGCGCGAACAGCAACCGCGGGGTGGCGCTCGTGCGCGGTGTCCGCTGTCCTTTGGTTGGCAATGTGTCGATGGACCTGAGCACCTTCGACGTTTCCGCTGCGGGCGAGGTCACGCCCGGCGACGAGGTCGTTCTCTTGGGCGGCCAGCCAGCATACGGGGACGACACCATCGGCGCGGCGGAACTGGCCCAGGCGTCCGGGACGCTCCCCTACGAGGTCTGGTGCGCGATCTCCCGCCGGGTGCCCCGTTTCTACCGGGGCGGATGAGGCGGCTGCGGGGCGAAGAGGCGGCGCGGCTCCGTCGGATCGTGGACGCCATCGACGCGGGCAAGCTCGAACAAGCCTGGTCGGACCTCGACGAGTGGGGGCACGACGCACCCCTGGATGCCCTCGTCGCCCGCTTCGCGGCGCACGACGAGGTGGGCGCTCTCGCCGTGCTCGCCCGTCGGCGCGATCGCCTCTCACGGCGGGTGCACGTCGACCTTGCCCAGCGGCTCGGGCTCGAACCGGAGGCGCAGCGGATCCTCGACGGACTCTTGGCCGAGGGTGAGGATCCGGACTTGCTGCGCCGTGCGGCTCTTCCTCGCGAGCGTGCGCGGGCGTGGCGGAGCGCGGTGGGGCTGCTCCGACGGCTCGTCGCCGTCGATCCGTCCCTGGACCACCGCCTCGCCTTCGCTCGTTGCCTGACGCGGCTGGGCGAGGGCGACGCCGCTGACGCCTGGGTGAGGCTCCTGCCGGAGGCGCCCGCAGAGGCGGTCGCGGGGCTCTTCGAGGCGGGGGCCTTCGATCGCTTCGACGATGCGCACCGAGGCGCCCGCGCCCGTGTCGCGCTTTACCGCGGCGAGCTCTCCGAGGCGCGTCGGCTCGGCCCGGACGACGCTCTGGTGCTCGGCGCCGTCGAGGTTCTCGAGGGGCGCGGCGGTGAGCGAGCCCTGCGCCGGGCTCTCGACGAGCGCCCGGACGACGCGGAGGCGTGGACCTGGTTGGGGCGGGCGCTGCTGGCCCGCGGCGAGGTCGACGCGGGGCGGGAGGCGCTCGATCGGGCCCTCGCCCTCGCGGGCACCTTCCACTTTCCCGCACTCCTCCTCCGGCTCACGAGCGAGATGGAGCAAGACCTGGACTCGCTGGTACGTGGGGAGATGCCCGACCGGGTGGCGAACGGGGGCGCGGGCCCCATCGGCGCGGAGGTGAGCGCCGCGCTCGTAGAGCTCTGGGGACGCGATCCGCTTGCGGACGCTCGTGACCTCCCGGAGGTGGTGCGCTGGCTGCGACGATCCGTCGAGCGTCTGCGGGGGAATCTCGGGCCTCACGCCACTTTCGTCCGCGACGGCGCCCTGCGGCGTTTGCGCACTCGCGACAGCCCACGGGAAGCCTCGCGGCGCGCCCTCGAGTTGGTCCGGGTATTGCCCCCGGCGGTCGCCGAGGCAGCGCTGGACGAGGTGGCCGCGCGCTACCCTCGCTCGGAGAGCCCTCTGGTGCATCGTGGTGAGCTGCGGCTGTGGCTCGGACGTTACGAAGAGGCGGCAGGGGACTTCGAGCGGGCTTTGAGCATCCAGCCCGGCACCCGCTGGGCGTACATCGGCTTGGGCGGTGCGCGGATGCTCCAGGGCGACCTCGACGAGGCGCTGCGCGTCCAGGCCCTCGGCGTGCGGGTCATGGGGAGCGCCATCGGCTCGGTGTTCATCTACCGTGGCGAGGCCCTCCTGCGCGCCGGCCGCTTGGAGGAGGCCGCCAGGGACCTCGCCGAGGCCGAGCGGCGCGCGCCGACGCGGCTGAGTGCGTGGATCGATCGGGCGCTCCTCGCGCACCGGCGCTCCGACCTTGCGGCCCGGGATGCCTGGCTGGAGCGGCTCATGGCGCACGCCCCGGCGCTCCTCGGCGACGCCGGCGGGCGACACCTCTGGGCAGGGTCGCGCCAGGACGTGCCCGGTGTCCTCGAACGTGCACGCGCCGCCTTGCGTGGCAACCGCTCTTCGAGCTGCCAGACCTACGTTGCGCCGGACGGAACCCTGCGGCTCGTGGGTCGGCCGCGTCTCCCTCAGCCGCGCCGGGTCCGGCGAGCAGAGCTGCTGGCGGGGGTCCGCCGCGCCCTCCGCTGATCTGCTATATCCGAGCCGTGGCCGAAGCCCCGACCGCGGCGCCCCCGACGGATCCCGAGCAGCGCGCCGGCCAGGAGCCGGAGGAGGCGATCGCCCCCGGCCCCTGGGAGCGAGCCCTCGACTGGGCGCTAGCGCCCTTCGTCGAGATCGGGACCCTCGCGCAGCTCGCCGGCGAGACGCTCTTTTGGCTCGTGCGGCGTCCCTTCCGGGGGCGTTTGTTCATCGAGCAGATGGAGTTCATCGGCGTCGGCTCGATCTTCCTGGTGAGCCTCACGGGTTTCTTCGTGGGCGCTGTGCTCGGGCTGCAGCTCGTCGATGGCTTTCGTCAGTTCGGCGCCGAGAATCAAGTCGGTGCCGTGGTTGGCATGGCCATGGCGCGTGAGATCGGTCCGGTCTTCAGCGCGCTCATGGTCACGAGCCGGGCCGGCAGCGCCATGACCACGGAGCTAGGTTCGATGCGGGTCAGCGACCAGATCAACGCGCTGATCGTCATGGCGGTTCATCCCGTGCAGTTCCTGGTCGTGCCGCGGGTCGTCGCCGGCGTCGTGATGGTCCCGGTTCTCACGTTGATGTTCAACATCGTCGGGCTCACCGGCGCCTACGCGGTTTGCACGCGCATGCTCGGGATCGACCCGGGCGTCTTCCTTGGGCAGATGCGGTGGATCGTGGACTGGCGAGATGTGCGGATGGGCCTCGTCAAGGCCGCGGTCTTCGGTGCGGCCATCGCGCTCATCGCGTGCCGGCAGGGCTTCTTCGCCTCCGGGGGAGCCGCCGGCGTTGGGCGCGCGACGAACCGGGCCGTGGTGCAAAGCGCCATCGCCATTCTCGCCCTCGACTACCTCATCACGGCGCTGATCTTGGGGCAGGGTCTGGCAGGATGACGCGCGCCGAGGTCGACCCGGTCCATATCCGAGTGCGCGATCTGCACAAGAGCTACGGCGCTCACCACGTGCTCAAGGGCGTCAGCTTCGACGTGCTACGCCACAAGACCAACGTCGTCATCGGTCCGTCGGGTTCGGGCAAGTCGGTGCTGATGCGGCAGATCATCCGGCTGGAGAAACCCGACTCGGGGCAGGTTCTCGTCGACGGAGTCGACTACGCCTCCCTCGAGGGGATGGCGCTCCAGAGCAAGCGGCGGCAGATGGGCATGGTCTTCCAGGCCTCGGCGCTCTTCGATTCGATGACCGTCTTCGACAACGTGGCCTTCCCCTTGCGGGAGCATACGAAGCTTTCGCGCAAGGAGATTCGGGAGCGCGTCATGGCGCGGCTCGAGTCCCTGGGCATCGCGGCTGCTCACGCGAAGTGGCCCGCGGAGCTCTCCGGCGGCATGCAGCGCCGGGTGGCCGTGGCGCGGGCGACGGTCCTCGAGACCGAGATCCTCATCTACGACGAGCCGACGACGGGGCTCGACCCGCTGACGGTGCTCACCGTCGACGAGCTCATCGCCGAGACGGAAGAAAAGTTCGGCGTCACCTCGTTGGTGATCAGCCACGACATGGCGAGCGTCTTCCGCATCGCTGACCGCATCACCTTCCTCTATTTCGGGGAGGTCGCCGTCAGCGGCTCCCCCGCGGAGGTCCTCGAGCGAGCAGACGGGCCCATCATGGAGTTCATCGAGGCTTCCGGCGTGAGCCGCGACTTCATCGAGCGGCGCGCCAAGGAAGCGGGCTGAAGGGCGGCGCTGCCCTCAGGCGCCGGAAGGGTCCACCCCGAGGGCGCGGCAGACCTCCGCCAGGGCGAGCTCTTCGACGTTGACGAGGTGTGCGTCGGCGACCACCGCCATTTGGGCAGCAGCCACGACGAGGGGCACATGCTCAGTGCGGACCGCCCGAAGGACGTCCAGCGCCCGCCGCCGCCCCTCGGCAGGGTCGGCGAGGAGCGCCTCGGTCAGCGCTCGGAAGGGGGGCTCGAGGGCATCGGCGTCGACCGAGCCGAGGGCTGGCTCGTTCCGAACCACCTCGAGGAAACGCTCCACCTCGGTCTGAGCGACCTCGGCATCGGCGGTCGCGACGAGGGCAAAGGCCGCGGCGAGGCTTCCCAGCAGCGCGTCGTCGACATCGCCACCGAAGTCTCGCCAGAGTTCGTCCGGTCCCATCGGGAGAGGATCGCCGGGCTCGGAGGCGTTGTCCATCAGCGAGCGCCGACAGCGGGCTGTCCGTCGCCGCGCGCCCTGGAGCCCATCTCATGACCCCTCCTCGCCGCTGTGCGGCCTGCGGACGCTCCCTGCCGCCATCCTCTCCCCTCGTGAGTGCTCGGCATTCCCTCGGCTCGCGGATGCGCCGCCGGTCCCGCCCAGTCCACGGCTCGAACGACGATCGCCCTTGAGATGCGCCCTGGTGTAGGGTCGCGAGGTGTCTCGCTGGCGCACTCGCATTCAACGGTTGAGTCTGGGGGCGCGCAACGCCCTCGAGATCGCGCGCTTTGGGCGTCTGTCCGAGCCTTACCACGCGCCCTTCGACGTCTTGGCGCGCGGCCGCGTGCACAAGCTGCGGCGCTACCGCGGCCGCGAGCCGGTGGGTGCGCTGCGGGCGCCGATTCTCCTGGTGCCGCCGCTCATGGTGACGAGCGAGGTCTACGACATCGCGCCGGACATCAGCGCCGTGGCCGCGCTCCTGCGTGGGGGCGTGGATGTGTGGCTTTGCGATTTCGGGATCCCGGAGGAGGAAGAGGGCGGGATGGAGCGCACCCTCGACGATCACGTGCGCGCCGTCGGCGAGAGCATCGACTTCGTGCGAGGGGCGACGGGCCAGGACGTGCACCTCGCCGGATACTCCCAGGGCGGCATGTTCTGTTACCAGGCGGCCGCCTGGCGCCAGTCGCGCGACCTCGCGTCGGTGATCACCTTCGGGAGTCCCGTCGACATCCGGCGCAACCTCCCGAACGTCGACGAGGGCGCCGCCACGCAGCTCATCCGTGCTGCCGAGAGCCTGCTGAGCCGTCCTCTCGACAAGATCGAGGGGCTTCCGGGCTTCTTCACCAGCACGGGCTTCAAGATCCTCTCGGTGCGCAAGGAGGTCGGACAGCTCGTCGACTTCGTGCGCAAGCTCCACGATCGCCAGGCGCTGGAGAAGCGCGAGAGCCGGCGGCGCTTTCTTGCCGGTGAGGGTTTCGTGGCCTGGCCGGGGCCGGCGCTGCGCAAGTTCATCGACGAGTTCATCGTCCACAACCGGATGCTCGCCGGCGGCTTCGTCATCGACGGACGCACTGTGACCCTGGCCGACATCACCTGCCCGATCCTCTACTTCGTCGGTCTCCGGGACGACATCGCGCGCCCGGCTTCGGTGCAGGCCATCGTCCGCGCCGCACCCAGCGCCGAGCACTTCGAGGTGCAGGTGCCTGCGGGGCACTTTGGGCTCGTCGTCGGCAGCCGGGCGCTGGCGATCACCTGGCCGACGGTCGTGGAGTTCATGCGCTGGCGCGAGGGCGCCGGCCCACGCCCCGCCGCGCTTCGCGACGAACCCTCCGCCGTTCCCCTCGAGGACCCGGAGGTCGCTGGCTTCGAGGACATCGACGTGGACCTGCGGTTGTTCGTCGACGCCCTCGGTGATGTCCTCGGCTCCCTCTGGGCGCGACTGGGGCAGCTCGCCGAGGACACCGGCGACCTGGTGTCGAGCCTGCGCTACCAGGTGCCGCGACTGAGCGAGCTCGAGCGTATTGGTGGAGCGACCCGCATCGGGCTCGCTCAGGTGCTCGCCGAACAGGCCGCGGAGGCGCCGGAGCGCACGTTCTTCCTTTGGCGCGGCCGCGCGTTCACCTACGAGCAGGCCGATCGCCGCGTAGACGCCGTCGTGCGTGGCCTCAGCTCCCTCGGCGTTGGACCCGAGCGACGGGTCGGGGTCTGGATGGGGGCGCGGCCGAGCCTTCTGACGGCCGTCGCCGCCCTCAATCGCCTGAACGCTGTGGCGGTGCTGCTGCGGGCCAGCGACGGCGAGGAGGAGTTGGCGCGCGCGATACGCCTGGGCGAGATCACGGCGCTGGTCACCGATCCGCTCCATGCCGCGGCGGCGCGGCGGATCTTCGACGGAGAGGTGTGGGTCCTCGGCGGCGGCGCCGATCGCGTCCTGGAGGTCGAAGGCGTCGTGGACATGGAGCGCATCGACCCCGAGGGGGTCGCGCTGCCGGCCGGCTACGTGCCGAACGCGGGGCGCGCCCGGGACTTGGCGATGATCCTCTTTACGGGCTCGGGCAAGACGCTGCGCGCGGCGCGGATCACCAACGGGCGCTGGGCGCTCTCGGCCCTCGGCGCGGCCGCCACCTGCACCCTGACCGCAGACGACACGGTCTACGCGGCGCTCCCATTGCATCACGCCGCAGGCATGCTCGTGTCCGTTGGTAGCGCGCTGGTGGGCGGCGCGCGGTTGGCCTTGGCTGACGCCATCGAGGGTGGCGGCTTCCCCAAGCGGCCAGGCGACGACCCGGCGCCCTTCTGGCGCGAGGTCCGCCGCTACGGCGCGACGGTCGTGTTCTACGCCGGCGAGATGTGCCGCACACTCGTCGAGGCGCCCTATCGGCCGACGGACCACGGCAGCTCGATCCGCCTCTTCGCCGGGAGCGGGATGCGGCCGGCGGTCTGGCGCGAGATCGAGGATCGCTTTGGCGCCGGAGTCCTCGAGTTCTACGCGGCAACGGAGAGCAGCGCCGTGCTGGCCAACGCCAGCGGCGAGAAGATCGGCTCGCTGGGGCGTCCCCTCCCAGGGAGCAGCGAGATGGCTCTGGTGCGCTACGACTTCCTTCGGCGGCGCTTCTTCCGTGGCGACGACGGCTTCATGCGGCGCGCAGCGGTCGACGAGCCGGGCGTGTTCCTGGTGCGTATCGACGAGACGCACCCGGCCTACGCCGAGCCCGACGCCGCGCGCGTGCTGCGGAACGTGTTCGCCGCCGGCGACCGCTGGTGGTCCAGCCGCGACCTGCTGCGCTGCGACGCCGACGGGGATCACTTCTACCTCGGGCGTCTCGACGACGCGGTGGTTCGCGACGGGCAGCCCTTCTTGACGCGTCCGGTCGCGGACGCCGCCGAGACCCTGCCGGCGGTGGCCATGGCCGTCGCTTTCGTGGGCGTTCGCGACGGCGCGCCGGTGGCCACGTTGGCGGTGCGGCTTCGGGGCGAGGAGCCCCTGGAAGGCGCCGACCTCGCCGAAGCCTTCGCGTCCCTACCGCCGGCGGCGTGGCCAACGGAGGTGCGCGTCGTGCGGGAGTTCCCCATGACCGAGGGTTTCCGTCCGATCCCCTCGCGGATCGAAGGGCGCCTGGCGTTCGTGCTCGACGGAGACAGCTACCGCCGTCCGGAGGCGCAGGACCCATGAGCCGGGGGAGCCAGCGCGCAAGTGTGAGGGCAGGGTGAGCGCGTGACTGGGGCGGATGGAGCGATGCTCGAGGCCCTCGTCCGGGGGCGGCCGAGCGAGGTCCCTCGCCGAGAGGAGATCGAAGCGTGGCTCGGGGTCGAACTGAAGTTCGAAGGCGAGACCGGCGGCTGGCGTTGTTACGAGGCCGCGCCGGCGGGAGGGGGGCCGATCGCGCGAGTGGACGCGCGTTTCGAGCGCGGCGGCGGTCGTGTCTTCGTCGTGCTCGTGGTCGCGGCCTCGCCGCCGATCCACGAGGCGGCACTGGGCCTGGTGACGGGGACCGAGCTTCCCCAGCTCGACATCCAGCCACAGATCCCCCCGGAGGGGACGGTCGCCTACATCTTTGGCCCCGACTCGGCGCGTGTTTGCTGGCAGTTCACCGCCAAGACGAGGCGGCTGCGCAACGTGTCCATCGCCTGGTCGGCGCACGAGGGACGCTGAGCCGCCGCGCCCATGTTCACTCGCCCCGGAGCAGGCGCCGCTCGAAAGCGAGCCCCTGGTAGGGCCCCATGGGCATGTTGAAGTTGCCGCCGACCGTCGTCAGGCGTTCGCCGTCGCCGAAGATGGCGTGGAAGTCCAGGCGCGTGTCCTGGTAGTCGTCACGCAGGAGCTCGTGCGTCTCGAAGTCGAACGCGGCGATCTGGCCTTCGGCTCCAACGACGTGAACCACATCCGGGTCGCGCATCCACACGCCGTTGAAGCCGGGCAGGCCGCTGGGCTGGGTGCTCCGCCAGCGGCTGCCGTCGAAGGTGAAGAGCCATCCGTTGCCGCGGCCTCCGACGACGGCGACTCGATCGGGCCCCGTGCCCCACACGCTGATGAGATCCTCGCTCGTCTCGAGGAGCTCCTCGCTCCAGGTCGAGCCGTCGAAGTGCAGGACCGCGCCGCGTTGGCCCACGACCCAGACGTCGCCGGGGCCCGTGCCCCAGACCTTGAAGAACGCGAACACGTTGGCGTTCGAGAGCGCCGGAAGCGTCACGGGACTCCAGGCGGAACCGTCGAAGTGCAGCAGGACTGGGGTCCCCCCCGGGAAAGGGTCGCCGCCCACGGCGTACACGTCATCGGGCGCAGCGCCCCACACGCCCCACAAGGTCTGCTCCGTCGGAGAGGTCTGCCGGGAGAAGGTGCCCCCGTCCCAGTGCACGATGGTGCCTTCGTCGCCCACCATGAAGATATCGTCGGGTCCGAAGCCGAAGACCCAGTTCAGCAGCGGGACCTCGACGCCGAGGTCGAGCGGCGCCCACCCGTCGGCGTCTCGGTGCCAGACGACGCCACGGGATGGAGCCTTCTGGCCACCGACGGCGTAGAGGTTTTCCGGGCTTGGTCCCCAGACGCTCAGCAGCCAGCCGACCTCGGAGGCGTCGAAGGCTTCCTGCCACGTGGACTTGCCGTCGCCGGGACAGCCGAGAGCGAGGAGAATGCCAAGGATCGCGAGGGGCCGCATGGCGCCGGTATAGCGCGGGCCGCGGCCCCCGTCAGGCGCCGAGGTGGTGCGGTCCGCAATGGAGCGAGCCGACCGCGCACTGCCCCTTCGGGTCGACGACGAGCTGGGTGAGGCCGCGGGGTCGCGCGGCGACGTTCGGCGCCAGGAGCTCGGCGGTGAGCGCCGCGATGGCGACGGAGCTCGCCCGTAGCCCGATCCGTCGCCCGGGGTGTTCGCGACCCAGGGTTCCGAGCTGGGCGCGGGGGTCCTCGGTGCCCAACTCCTCGAGGGCCACGACGCGCGGCGGCGGCTCGTAGCCGCTCGGGGGCGAGCCCTCCCAGAGCGTCACGAGGGCGGCTCCCTCGCGCACGCGCGCGGCGCTCCAGCGGCCGACGGGGCCGAGGTGCAGCGTATCGTTGAAGCGTTCCAGGCGCCGCGTGCCGCGACGGAGGCGGATCGTCGTCAGGCCGGTGTTGTCGACGTGTCCGAGGGGGCGTGGTCGTCGCTGGCCGAGGCCGAAGAGGTCCAGGACGAGCGAGGCGATCACGCCGCCGTGGGCGAAGACCAGCGCATGCTCTCCAGGGGTGAGGGTCGCCAGGAGGTCGTCGAAGGCGCCCCGTGCGCGGCGGGTCAGGTCGGCCCAGGATTCACCGCCGCCGATGGCCACGGACTCGCCGCGCCGCACGGCTTCGAGCTCCTCCGGGAAGCGGGCGGCGACTTGGGGGCGCGTCAGTCCCTCCCAGCGGCCGACATCGATCTCGCGCCAGGCGGCGTCGGTGTGCAGTGGTTGGCCGAGCCGCGTGCTCACCGCGAGGCCCGTGTCCCGAGCGCGGGAGAGGTCGCTGCTGACGAGGCGGTCGAAACGGGCGGCGGCCAGGCGCGCCGTCAGCCGCTGCGCTTGTTCGCGCCCCCGGGCGCTCAGGGGCGAGTCGCCGTGGCCTTGCCAGCAGCCGGTGAGGTTCGCTTCGGACTCGCCGTGTCGGACGAAGGTGATCCGAATCGCGTCCGAGGGTGGGCTCGCCGTGCTCATGGTGCGGCGCGGGCCCCGGGCGGCGGGGGCGCGACGGTCACCTACTTCTTCTTCTTTGGGAGCGTCTTGCGCGGCTCGATGACGTGGTCGACCAGGCCGTACTCCTTGGCCTCGTGTGCCGAAAGGAACTTGTCGCGCTCGGTATCCTTCTGAATCTGCTCGATGGGCTGCCCCGTGTGGGCCGCGAGGAGCTCGTTCAGCTTCTTCTTGGTCGCGAGGATCTCCTTGGCATGGATCTCGATGTCCGTCGCCTGGCCTCGGTAGCCCCCGAGGGGCTGGTGGATCATCACCCGCGCGTGGGGGAGGCAACGGCGCATCCCGGGTTCACCGGCGGCGAGAAGGAACGCGCCCATGGACGCCGCCTGGCCGATGCACACCGTCGCGACGGGGCAGCGGATGTAGCGCATGGTGTCGTAGATCGCGAGGCCCGCGGTGATGATGCCGCCGGGGCTGTTGATGTAGAGGGTGACCTCCTTGTCGGGGTCCTCGCTCTCCAAGAACAGCAGCTGCGCGATGATCGCGTTGGCGACGAAGTCGTCGACGGGCGTGCCGAGGAAGACGATGCGGTCTTTGAGAAGGCGGCTGTAGATGTCCCAGTCGCGCTCGCCGCGGTGCGTCGATTCGACGACGCGGGGGACGATCATGGCGCGGGGCTCGAGGTCTCGATCCATGGCAGGACGATAGTGCCCTGGGAGATTTGGTCAACGCATCAGCGGCCCCTCCCGGGGGCGCTGGCGGCTCGGGCCTCGTCGGCCATGCGGACGAGCTCCCAGTAAGGCGGCCGGTAGCCGTGGCGTCGTTCGAAGGCCGCCGCCCGTTGTTCGAGCCGAGTCCGCAGCGTCCGGTGATGCTGGCGAAGCCACTGAACACGGAGCGCCACCGTCGCGCTCATGCCTTCGGGGATCGGCCCGGGGGTGCCGAAGCGGTTCTTCACCCAGCTGTACGCTTTGAGAAGGCGCGCCACCGGCAGCATCGCTGGGTCGTAGCCCACCTCGTCGCCGGCCGCTGCGCCACGGAGCATGGCGTCGACCACGGCGGCGTCCAGGTGGTCCTGAAAGAGGGTCCGAGCATCGCGCCACTCGGCGACCACGACGAGCTTGGGGTCGTATTCCAGGTCGGAGGGGCCATGAGTGACGAAATGGCGTACGCCGAAGGCCGCGAGCCACCGGGCCGTGGAGGGCGACGAGATGCGGGTCTGGCCTTCCCACAGCTCGATGCCGATGGAGCGATAGGCCTGCGAGGCGACCTCCGAGCAAAAGAGGGCGCTCGGATCGTTCGTGTCCATGGCGAAGTCGTAAGGGATGTGCGCGGCGCGTGCGCGCGCGAGGGCGCGGCTCGCGGCGCGGTGGGCGAAGTCGCCGGGGGCGAGGTCCGCCCGGGGGCGCAAGAGCATCACGCGCAGCTTCGGGTCCTGCTCGTATCGCTCCAGCCCGGCCACCACGACACCGACCTCGATGTGGGCCTCGATCGTCCGGAACCTCCCGGCCTCGTCGATGTGCACGAGGGCGACGTGCGAGAAGTTGCCAGGGAAGTCGTTGCCGCGGGCGATCAGGGCCGAGGTCGGTGCCCCGCCGCGGCTCACGAGGAGGTCGCCGCTGTGGACGCGCACCCCGTGGATCTCCACCGAGGGCGCCTCCGATGGCTCGTCGCGGCCTCGGGCGAGGGTGGGCGCCGCGCTCGGTTCCATCTGGAGCAGGACCTCCTCGACGGCCATGCGCGAGCCGTAGAGCAGCCGGTAGAGGCGCTCGCGGGTGGGTCGGTCCGCGAGCTCCCAGCGGCGCGAGGCGTCCTTGACGAGCTCCCGCAGCCGGCTCTGGAGCGCGACGAGCCTCGCCGCCTGCCGAGGGCAAGCCGCGAGGTCCGCGGCGAGCTCGAAGAGATCCGTCTCGACGGTCACGAGCGCGGGGCTGTCCGGCTGCAGGGCGCGGGTCGTCGCCAGGGCGCCCAGGCTCGACTCCAGCGCTTCGAACTGGCGCGCGATGGTCGGTTCGACGAGCGCGCAGCCGCGACTTCGAGCGCGCTGCGTCCGGGCTTCGAGGGCGCCCCAGACCTCGTCCTGTCGCCACAGGAAGGGGGTGCCGGAGGCCGGACTCGCTTCGGGCGCGGGCTCGGGCAGCCAGAGCAGGGCCAGCACGCCCGCGAGGGCGAGCGCCGCCCAGCGCAAGGGATGACGCGCTCGAAGCCCCTTCACGGGCACATGGCTCGGGTGCGCGTCCATCGCATCGGGCGGCTCATGCGTTCGGGCCAAAGCCCAAGATCACGTAGCCCCCCGACTTCTCGTCCTTTTGCAGCTCGAGCAGGCCCTGGTCGCGGGCGTCCTCCAAGAGTTGGTTGAAGGAGCGGTAGCCGTAGTAGCTCTCGGAGAACTGCGGTCGCTTGCGCTTGAGGACCTGTTTGACCATGGAGCCCCAGAGGTTTCCGTCGCGGTCGTTGAACAACGACTCGACGACGTCCAGCACGAGATCGAGGGCTTCGGCTTTGTCGCCGGAGCGCTCGGCGGGGCTCTTGTCGCCGGTCGCGTCCTTCCCTTGTGCGGACGTGGGCTCCAAGGCCCGACGCGGCTCCCCATCGCTTGCTGCTCGCGACCGTGCGGGCTTCTTTTGGCGCTTGGGCTTGCCCGCCTTCCGGCGCGCTCGCTCGAGGTCGTCGTAGTAAATGAACTCGTCGCAGTTCTCGATCAGCAGATCGCTCGACGAGTTCTTTACGCCCAGTCCGATGACGGTCTTGTTGTTCTCGCGCAGCTTGCTCACCAAGGGCGAGAAGTCGCTGTCGCCGCTGACGATGACGAAGACCTCGACGTGCGGTTTGGTGTAGCAGAGGTCCAGGGCATCGACGACGAGGCGGATGTCCGCGGAGTTCTTGCCGCTGTAGGAGACGTGCGGGATTTCGATGAGCTCGAAGGCCGCTTCGTGCATGGAGCGTTTGGCGGACTTGAAGCGATCCCAGTCGGCGTAGGCCTTCTTTACGACCACTTTGCCCTTGTCGAGGATGCGCTCGAGGACCATCTCGATGTCGAAAGCCTCGTAGCGAGCATCGCGAACGCCGATGGCGACGTTCTCGTAGTCACAGAACACGGCGACGTTGGGGGCGAGGTCGGTGGACATGGGCTCGGGCCTGCGGGGGTACGTGGTGTGCCGGTCCGTGACGAGGCTCCGGACGGAAAGCGGCGGACGCCCAGAGGGTAGAGCACATCGCCCTTCGCGTCGCGAGCTCGCCGGTGCCGTTCTCCTTGTGTTCGAGCGCGCGGCAGCGTCAGCGGACCGGCGCGCGTGCGCTGCCGCTCGACGCCGATTTTTTGACCGGCGCCCCCTCCCCGTTGCATCCAGGGAGCAGGCGGGCGCTGGGCGAAAGCGCGCGTCGGGAGGAAACGGGGCGATGAACAACGACGAGCTGATGAACACCCTGCGCGACCTGCTTCGAGATGTCCTCAAGGCGCGCTTCGACGGCGCCGCCTACGCGAAGCTCGCGCGCGCGCACGGCTACGCCGACGGCTACATGCGGGCGCTGCTGGATGCTGGGCTGGTGGATCGCGACGAGCTGCTCGCGCTCGTTGGCGACGAGCGCCGCCGCTTCGTCGAAGAGGTGCCGGCGTACCAGCCGGCCGCCAGCTCGGCCTGAGCGCCGCGGTCATCCTCGGCCTGAGCCAGCCTTCGACTGCTTCCGAGGTGCTGCTGCAACGGAGCCGCGTCCCCTACCTCGGGCGCGGCTTCGTGCCGTTCGGGGCTCGCTCGCCGTCGCCCTTGCGTCAGAGTCCCGCCCATGCGCTATAGAGGGAGCGCGCCGAGGTGGCGGAATTGGCAGACGCAGGCGACTTAAAATCGCTCGGAGCAATCCATGCGGGTTCGAGTCCCGCCCTCGGCACCGCCGGAGCACCAAGGCAAGGAGGGCCGCTGCCGGCGACCCTCTCGCTGCGGCTCAGTCCACGCTGGCGATCCGCACGCCGTTCGTGGACATCCCGCGCACCTCGCGGCGCCACCAGTGCGCCACGAAGCTCGTGGTGCCCAGCAGCACCTGGCGCGTGAAGTATCCGGCGCTGTCGTCGCTGTCGAGGACCTGAATGGACCAGGTTCCGTCTCCCGTGCTCCTCGCGAACATCGCCCGCTGGCTGGTTGCGTCCTGGTAGGCCACACGGAGCTCGCCGCCGTCGGTCACCACCAGCGAGCTGTCGTCGCCGACGATGTGGCGGCCGTCCGGGTGCGGCGAGGTTCCGTCGGTGGTTCCATCGTCGACGATCTCGGTGCGAGTCACCGAGCCCCCTTCGACGCGTGCGTAGCGGAGCGTTTCTTCGGCGCCGTCGACGTAGGTGATGTGCCAGGCGCCGGCCGCGTCCACGGCGAGGCTGGCGCCGATGCCCGAGTCGCCGACGTCGGGGTCGCCCACGCCGTAGCCGTCGATGAGGAAGGGCGTACCCCAGGCGCTCCCGTCGAACTCGGCGCCCATGAGGTTGCCGCCGGCGCGATCGTAGTACACCAGCGCAAGGCCGCTCGCCGTGGGTGCCAGGCGCGGGAAGAGGCCCACCGCCGGAGGACGATCCTCGATGTAGGGGTCCGGCAGCACCGGCTGATCCCCCGGCGAATCCACGCACTCGCCGCTCTCGAGGCAGGCCGCGCCGTCCGGGCAGAACTGCGGGCGGCAGTCGATCTCGGTGGTGCCGATCCGTGCGATGGTCCAGTCGGTGGCCCCCGAAGGCGCGGCGCCGGCGGTCGCCACGCGTACCTCGCTGGTGGGTCTCCCCGGCAGCGAGGTGGGTGGGAGCACGCCGAGGTACGCGACCGCGACTCCGGAGTCGGTCCGCGTGAGGTCGGAGTACGCGCCCGCCCAGCCCTCGTCGTCCACGGTGTGCGTCTGCCAGGACCCGCCGAGCTCTCCGGAGGCGAACTTCAGCGCGCCGTTGGTGGCGTCGAAGTAGCTGACCATCAGCGTGGTGCCGTCGGTCCCCAGGGAGCTGTACTGGCCCACGTCGTCGCCGGGTTCGGCGATGCCGCCGCGCCAGCCGCTCGGGTCGCTGGTCGGCGCGATGTCCGGGACGCCGTCGACGATCTCCCAGGCGACGGACTCCGAGGCGGGGTCCCAGGCCCCGACGACCAAGTCTCCGTAGCGCGTGCTCGGGGGGACTCCCGGGCTGTAGCCGCTCAGGACGAGGGTTCCGTCGGGCAGGGCGGCCATGTCGAGGTGCGTGGCGAGCTGCCCCGGGTCGAGGGGGAGGCCAAGGCCCCCGTCCATGGCCGTCGCGTCTGCGCCCCCGTCGAGGCCGCCGTCGTCCGGTCCGGGGTTGCTCCCGCAGTCGCAGCCGCCGATGCCGAGGGCGACAGTCAGCGTGAGGAAGAGAAAGTAGCGCGCGAGCGAGGCGCGACCTCCCTTCTTCGGTCCGCTGGAGCGCGGCGTGCGGTGGCGTCGCCCGAGCACCAGGCCCAAGAGCCCGAGGAGCAGCAGGCCAGCGAGGGGGCGCTCGTCGCTCTGGCCCGGGACCGTGCAGCCGCAGCCGCTGCCGGCGGTGGCGGGGTTCGGGCGGCCACGGATGAGGGCGCTGCTCGCCGAGCCGATGTTTCCGGCCTCGTCCTGGACCTCGACGTCGATCTCCTCGGCGTCGGTCCCGATGAGGTAGTCCTCCGTGAGCAAGTCCCACTCGGACCAGTCGCCGCCGGCTTCGCGGAAGCGCACGAGGAGCTGCTCGGAGAGCACGTCCCGGGCGTCGACCACGACGCCGGCGTCAGTCGCCTCGAGCTCCACGGACGGGGGGAGCACGTCGACGAGGATCTCGGCCACGGCCGGAGTGAGGTCGACGCTGGCGGGTTCGCCCACGACCCGCGCGCGCGCTTCGAGGGTGTGGCGCGCCTGGAAGAGCAGGGTGCGGCTCTCGAAGAGCACCTCCCGTTCGCGGGTCCATGGGGACCATTGCATGCCGTCGAGGCGGTAGCTGTACTCGTACTCGACGCCGGCCGGGCCTTCCGCATCGAAGCTCAGCGTCACGCGGGGGATCAGGCCCTGGCCCCAGCGCTCGATGGTCATGACCTCCGGATCGAGATCGACAGCGGAGACCTCCACGAAGGTGTCCGCCGGCGCGCTGAGGGCCATCGGCGTGGAAGCGACGGCCAGGTTGGCGAAGATGCCCAGGAACTCCTCGCCGTCCTCCTCGAGGCCGCGGATGCCGCCCTCGGGCACCTGAAGCTCGAGGCCCATGAGCTCCGGCAGGGCGAAGCCGCCCAGGTCGCCGAAGGCCATCGAGGCGAACGACGACAGGACGTCGCTGATGACCGAGGCGAGCATCTCGGGGCTCTCGGTGAGCAAGACCTCTTGGTTGGTGACCGAGGCGTTGGTTGCGCTCAGGCCGAGCACCGAGGGGACGATCTCGCCATCCACCACCGTAAGGTTGATGGGGATGGAGAAGTCGGCTTCGAAGGTCATGAAGCGAACGAAGCGGTCGGCGCTCCAGACGTAAAAGTCGATCTGGAGCTGGTCGAGGCTCACCGTCAGGAGCGGGTCGTCGTCGGTGCCGGCGCCGATCTCGAAGTCGGGGGGCGTCTGTGGCCGCAGGGTCACCGCCAGGGGGGCGTTGCGCTCCGGGAACGCGAGGCGGTTGAGGGAGGGCACCAACAGCGAGAACAAGCCCGTCGACAGCTGTTGCGAGAGCGGGGTCCCGGCGCCGATGCAGAGCAGGCCCGCGTCGTACATGCCGTAGCCGGCGTGGTCGAGGAAGGACTCGCTCAGGCCGATGCCGACGTGGGGTGGCGAGTCCAGGCCGGGGACCGTGTTTCCGCGGAAGGTCGCGACACGGGGGATGGTCGGGATCGGCGGTGGGTCCAGCGCAGGCACGCAGGGGTTGTGCGCGGGCGTCGTCATGAAGTTGCGGCTGGTGCCGAGGAAGCCGCCGTAGAAGAAGAGGCTCAGGCCGTTGTTGACCGCCTCGCCTTCGCCGCCGGAAGCGAGGAGGAACTGACCCGGGGCGTGGGTGCCGGGCGAGACGGAGCCGAGGAAGGCCGCGCCGAGGTCACCCTGTCCGTCGGTCCCCAGCAGGACGGGCACGCACTCGCCGCCCGGGGAGAAGCGACAGAACGACATCGGATCGGCCGGGTCGTCGGAGACGGTGCCGGTGGGGCAGCCGTACTCGCCGGTTTTCGTACAGAGCTGCTGATCGAGCTGCTCCTGGAGGACGGTGCCAACCTGGTCCTGAAGCGAATCGAGCAGCAATCCGGTGACCAAGCCAGGGAGAACGTCCACGATGAAGCCGATCAATCCGCCGTCACCGTCGAGCATGATGTCCGCTTCTTCGATCTCTCGGCCCGGTTCTAGACCGACGCTCTCGACGACGACCTTGGTGTAACCCGCCCGAGCCGCTCGCGTTTCTTCCTGGAACGCAAGGTTGGCCACGATGCCGACGTCGTCGCGGGACCCGGTGCCGACGGTTTCAATGGTTGCATTGACGCCACCGCTGCAGAGCGCGCCGCCGTCGATCTGGATACCGAGCGGGCCCGGCGACGATGCCGTGCAGTTGCCGTCGCTGTCCCTCGCGCTGCACAGTCGCGTCTGGAGCGTCAGTCGCAGGATGACCTCCAGCCGGTTGGGGCTGCTCGGGTTGATTTGGAGTGAGTTGACTGTGCCCCGAATCAGGCAGTTGCCGCCGGTGCAGACGTCCACGGCCGTCCCGCGCCCGCAGGGGAAGGGCATGTCTTGGGTGGTGGATGTGGGGGGAACTTCGAACTCTAGACCGTCCGGCAGGAAGAGGCCCACGAGGGCGTCGCCGTTGTCCTCCATCCACTGGATCCCGGCTTCGGTGAGGCGAACCTGCGCCGAGTTCGGCACGCGCTCCTCCAGCTTGAAGCCGCCGGGGATGGGCGCCACGCCGCAGCCGCCGCAGCCTCCACAGCCGCCGCCTCCGCACGCGCTCAGCAGGAAGAACGCCACCACGTGAGGAAGCGAGCGGTACCACGCCGTCCGACCCATTCGTCGCCAACCAACCATCAAGACACTCCTGTCCAAGCACCCCCGGGCCGCTGAACGGCCCTCGCGCAAGCGTATCACGGCTCGTGGAGCGCCGGCGACAGAGACTGCCGGCCGCGAGCCAGGGGGCGCGCCTGGGCGGACGAAGAACCTGCCGCGACAGCGACGGTCCTTCGGCCGCGCGCCAGTCGGTTCGTGCGTGACCGCCTGGCGCTTGGACGGACGAAGAAAGGCCGCCCGCGTGGGCGACCTTGGCTTCGGGACGATGGTTTCGGACGTCCGGTCCCCCCTGGACC
>Ga0256832_1000961_pt1 | contig 19272 bp, 16 predicted proteins | sample 134614metaG_FD_190534 | JGI IMG/M metagenome (GOLD analysis project Ga0256832, IMG submission 190534) | Hydrothermal vent microbial communities from Lau Basin, Pacific Ocean - 134-614 | ecosystem: Environmental > Aquatic > Marine > Hydrothermal vents | place: Pacific Ocean: Lau Basin | collected...
TATTTAGCTTGGGATTTTTTTTTAACCTAATATGTAATGGTACAAATAAGAAAATTGCAATTAGATGATGCAGATATTTTATCGCAACTAATGAACAACATCAATATATGGAACAATCTAAGAGATCGTATCCCGTTTCCGTATTCAAGAAAAGATGCGCTTACTTTTATCAAATTGTCTCATACCAATGACCATTTGCATAACTTTGCCATTACATATCAAAATAATTTTTGTGGGGTAATAGGATTCGTCCGCCAAACAGATATCCATAAACTATCCGTCGAATTAGGGTATTGGATAGGCGAGCCTTACTGGCATAAAGGAATTGCCACCCGTTCCATACAATTAGCAACCGAATGGGCTTTTCGTAATTTGGATATTATCCGTATTTTTGCCAGCGTGTTTGAACACAATCATGGCTCTATGAAAGCATTGCTTAAAAACAACTATCAAAGAGAAGCCATCTTGAAAAAAGCAGTTTTAAAAAATGGTCAAATACTGGACGAACATATTTTTGCTAAATTACGTTGATGAACAAATACATTGACATACACACGCATCAAACACCAAATGACGACAACATACTTGCCATAGAAAACTATATACTCGGACTTGATACGGTTGAAAATTATGATTTTTTTTCTATCGGTATTCATCCCTGGTATATTGACGAAGGCAAATCAATGCTTTCGGAACTTAAAGCCATCATCAAACAAGATAATTGTATTGCAATAGGCGAATGCGGATTGGATTTGATGCCTAAAATTATCAAAAAATATGATATTGAAAAACAGCAAGATATATTTTTGATGCAAGCGCATTTAGCAGAACAATATCATAAACCTTTAATCATCCATTGTGTTAAATGTTTTGACCTATTGTTGTCCATCAAAAAAATATTTAAACCACAATCTGCTTGGATTATTCATGGTTATAGCAAAAATGCCAATTTAGCCGGTCAACTCGTCGAAGCAGGTTTTTATCTTTCTTTTGTTACACAGCTATTTAAAAGTACCAAAAATAGTGAAGCCTTAAAAAGTGTTCCGCTTAACCGGCTTTTTTTAGAAACAGATGATCAGACAGTTTATGACATCATAAATATTTACGAAAAAGCCGCAAGCATAAAAGGAATAAGCTTAAAGCATTTGCAACAACAAATAAGTTTGAATTTTGATAAAGTTTTCAGGAGAGATTAGGGCTTGATAAACTGTGGTAAAAGTGCTAAACCATCTAAGGTTAAATTAGGAACAACCAAATCAATTTGCGGTAATCTATCTTTTAAAACATTAACTAAACCACCCGTTACAATAACCTGATACTCCTCATCAAAAACTTGTTTGATTTGTTGTATCATATACGAAATCAAGCCGATGTAACCCAGTAAAACGCCATTTTGAATAGCAGTTTCGGTATTAGTTCCTAATGGATAATCCGGCAATACCAATGGGACACTATCCAACTGCGAAGTTTTATCACCCAAAGCATTCATGGCTGTTTTTAATCCCGGAGCAATATTAACCCCTAGTATTTGCCCGACTTTATTAACAACCGTAAAAGTTAAAGCTGTACCAAAATCAATAATAATAGCATTGGTTTGATACAAATTATGTACAGCTAATGCATTAGCTACTAAATCTGTACCAATCTCATCAGCAGCCGGAATTGATATATTTAAAGCCGGAAAATTCTCTCTTTCCATAATCATAGTTGGTGCCTCATTAAGATTATTTAGCATTTTTATAAATTCTTCTTTTAGTTCCGGAACAACGGTACTCAAAATTTTATAAGATATCTGCTCGACACTGATACCGGCATCCCATAAAACATTTAGCAGTTTGATACCGTAATCTAAAGCTTTGGCTTGTTTATCGGTTTTAAACCGCCAAATATGTAACCACGTACCGTCTTTGTTTAAACCAACAACCACATTAGAGTTTCCTATGTCTATGACTAGTTTCATTTATTTATATTGGACTCAAGATGTTTCAATTCACTATTTTATCCTTCACCATTATTTATATTACTTATTTACGTTTAAACGGAATCACAATAATGACTTTAGTTCCTGCCGGATTGCCATTTTGGTCATACAAGTCTTCAAATTTGATTTGGTAATCAGCCGCATAATTTTTAGTAAAATATCTCAAGCGTTCTTCCGAAAGTTTTATACCTACCGACTCCCGTTTAAAGGTACGCGCTGCTTTAATTTCAGCCGCCCGTTTGCGACCTACACCATTATCAATAATTTCAATTACAAAATATGTGTCATCTCTTGGATAGATATTAATGGTTAAATTCTTTTCACCTTCTTTGGGAGATAAACCATGCCATAAAGCATTTTCAATAAAGGGTTGGGTCAAAAGTGGTGGAATTTTCAGATGTTCCAAATCCAAATCTTCAGAAACATTGATGTTAAAATTTATTTTGTCCGAAAACCGGATATTTTCTATTGAAACATACATTTTGAGTGTTTCTATTTCATTCTTTAAACTGGTTTCTTTATCAATAGTTGATTGCAAAATAGTTCTAACCAATTTAGAAAATGTACTCAAATAAACAACAGCTTCTTTAGGTTTTTGTTGAATAATAAACATTTTTAAAGAGTTGAGCGAATTAAAAATAAAATGCGGATTCATCTGTGCCCGCAATAAGTTTTGCTCAAGATTCATCAACTTACGTTCATTGTTTAACTGTCGTTGCTTGTAAAAAATACTCCCCAAAATCAAAATAAACAGCAGAATCATTAAGGTATAATAAAAAGATTTTTTGGTACGATTCAATTTCTTCTTGACAATTAAATTTTCTTGACCCAAAGCCGTCATTTTTTGTTTGTTTTCGAGTTTTATCTGTTTAATAATGACATCGGAAACCAGCTGTCTATTTTTTTCATTTAAAATTTCGTTTTGTTTTTCATTAAATTTTTTGTGAAAAAATAAAGCTTCTTTGTACTTGCCTTGTTTTTCTTTTAAAATGGAAAACTCTTTGTAAGCTTCTTGTGCTACGGACGGAATGTTTTTGTCAAGTGCTATACGCAATCCTTTCAAAAGATTGTCTTCTGCTTTTTTATATTGCCGGTTTTGCAGATAAGCTTTGCCCAAATTGACATATATATCAGCTATATAGTAAGCATCACCAAGTTGTTTGGCTAGGTCTAAATTAGGCTTAATAATACCAACAGCCCTTCGGATTTCGCCGGTTTTTAAAAATAAATTGCCAATACTTGTATTACAAATTATTTTTCCGACTTTGGAATGAATTTGATCATTGTAATCCAATGATTTTTGATAATAAGCCAATGCCTTGTTGTAATCACCTTTACGTTCGTAAATAGAACCGATATTTTGATAATTGATTGCCAGTCCTAACAAATTTTGATATTTTCGTTCGATTTCCAAAGCTTTTAAAAAATGTTTCAGTGCCAAATCATCACGCTGCAACAATAGATAAATATTGCCGATACTGTTATGAGAAATGGCTATATTTTCCCAAATCTCCTTGTCTTTATCCGGTGCATTAAGAGCTAGATTAAGTGCTTTGTTGTGATATTCCAATGCAGATTTAACAGCATCCATCCGGCGATAAACCACTCCAATCATATTTAAACTGTAAACTTGATTATACAAATCACCGATTTGCTTAGCTAGATTATAAGCTGTTTGATGATAATGAATGGCTTTGGAATAGTCGGCGTTAATACGATACAATTTACCGAGCATGTTGTAACCGAAAATCTCACCTTCCTGAAAATCTTTTTGACGGCTTAATGTTATCAACTGTTTAATCAGAGTAGAATCTTTTTTTATTTTATACAATAATTGATTAAGCCGGTTATTATCGACAATTTTATGCGTTACCACATAATTCAATACATTATCCGCAGGTTGGTCTTGGGCTACCGAAAACAATGTAACCATAAGGAATAACATAATGCTAAAATGATAACGTATTGACATTTACTATAAATTATTTTTTTGCTTCATTCCAATAAGCTTCCATTTCTTCCAAAGTCATATTTTTCAGGTCTTTGCCGTCTTTTTTGGCTTTTTCTTCAAGGTATTGGAAGCGTTTGATAAATTTTTTATTGGTTTTTTCTAAAGCCGTTTCAGGATTGATGTCAAGAAAACGGGCATAATTTATCAAGGCAAACAAAACATCACCAAACTCTTCGGTCATTTTTTCACGGTCATTTTTGGCTACTTCCGCTCTAAATTCGGCTAATTCTTCTTGCACTTTCTCCCAGACTTGTTCTGCATGGTCCCAATCAAAACCGACCCCTTTGGCTTTTTCTTGAATCCGCATGGCTTTTACCATAGCAGGCAAAGATTTAGGGACCCCTTCCAAAACAGATTTTTTACCTTCTTTAAGTTTGAGTTTTTCCCAATTTTCTTTGACCTCCTTTTCATCTTTCACTTTGACATCCCCATAAATATGCGGATGGCGATAAATCAGTTTTTCGCTAATAGCATTGGCGACATCGGCAATATCAAAATCACCGGTTTCAGAACCTATTTTGGCATAAAATACGATGTGCAACAATAAATCGCCCAGCTCTTTTTTGATATTTTCAGTATCATTTTCCAAAATAGCATCAGCCAGCTCATAAACTTCTTCAATAGTCAAATGCCGTAAGCTGTCATTGGTTTGTTTTTTATCCCAGGGGCAACCCATGCGTAAGTCGTCCATGATATCTAACAACCGTCCTAAAGCTGCTAATTTTTCTTCTCTTGTATGCATAAATCAATTTGTTTTTGTAAAGAATGAAAATACGCAAAAGCTTGCAACGGATAGGCACCAAACCAAGTAAATGGCTCACCTTCAACCAATAATACACAAGCTTTTGGAAACAAAGCTTGCATATGCTTTTGATCTTTATCCTTAAAAGGATAAGGTTCTGATGATAATAGAATGACTTCGGGGTCAAGCGCCTGTAACTGTTGCAAATCGACTTCCGGGTAACGAAACTTGTCAGCAAAGATATTGTCAAAACCGGCTAATTGCAACATGTGGTTGATAAAGGTATCACCACCAACGGTCATCCAAGGGGCTTTCCAAATAAAATAAGCTGTTTTTTTAAGTGATTTTTTATATTGATGATAACCGGATTGTGCCGCTTGAATATCATAATTTAGTTTTTGTGCGGTTGCTTCTATATTAAATATTTTTCCCAAATCGGTTATGAGCCGGTAATTATCATCTAAAGTTTGAATATCAGATACATAAACCGGAGCGATATTTTGCAATTCTGATACGACTTCTTTGGAATTTTCTTCCTTATTGGCTAAAACAATATCCGGTTTCAAATTGGCAATTCTATCTATTTTAACATCTTTAGTACCGCCAACAATAGTTTTTTGTTTTTTCCAATGTTCCGGCAGTTTACAAAAACGTGTGATACCGGCTACTTCATTATCCAAGCCCAATACAAACAACAAATAAGTCATGGAAGGCACCAAGGATATTATTTTCTCAGGTGGCTTATTGAACAAGATTGGTTGTCCTAATTGATCTTTCAGATTAATTTTTGGCATAAATTATAATTGTTCACCGGCAGCTTTCAGTTTTTCGGTATTATCGGCTAAACGCAACGCATCTATGATTTTATCCAGTTCACCGTTCATGATATTTTGCAAGTCATATAAAGTTAGATTAATTCTGTGATCCGTTACTCTGCCTTGAGGATAGTTATAGGTTCGTATTTTCGCCGACCGGTCGCCACTTGACACCATAGATTTTCGGAACTGCGCATCGGCTTCTTGTCGTTTTTTCAGTTCAATTTCATAAAGCCGTGACCGTAAAACGCCTAGTGCTTTTTCATAATTTTTATGTTGTGACTTTTGATCTTGACATTGCGCCACTATGCCGGTAGGAATATGCGTCAAACGTACAGCCGAATAGGTTGTATTGACCGATTGTCCCCCCGGACCGGAAGACATAAACAAGTCTTTCCGAATATCATTGGGGTTGATTTCAATGTCAAATTCTTCGGCTTCCGGCAATACCATAACAGTTGCTGCAGATGTATGCACACGACCTTGTGTTTCGGTTTGTGGCACACGTTGCACACGATGCACACCGGCTTCGTATTTCATAGTGCCGTAAACATCATCACCTGTTATTTTGAAAATCATTTCTTTAAAACCACCTGATGTTCCTTCATTAAAATCAACAATTTCGGTACGCCAGCCCTTTTTATCGGCATATTTGGTATACATTCTGTACAAATCACCTGCAAAGATACCGGCTTCATCACCACCTGTTCCGGCTCGTATTTCCACAATTACATTTTTGGCGTCTTCAGGATCTTTTGGAATTAGCATGAATTTGATTTCTTCTTCCAATTCGGGTAAACGTTTTTGCGCTTCGTCCAATTCCATTTTAGCCATTTCTATCATTTCCGGATCAGATTCAGCAGCTAATATATCCTTGGCTTCATTAATGCTATCTTCCAAAGCTTCATATTCCTTGATTTTTGCCATTAGTTTTTCTAAATCCTTATATTCTTTATTTATGGCGACATAACGTTTTTGATCGGAAATAATATCCGGCTGAATGATCAAATCCGATACTTCGTCAAACCGGTTTTTTATCAATTGTAATTTATCTCTCATCATAATTTGGTTTAGGACAAAAATAATAAAATTATATCAGACAAAAAGCTCCATGCATAAAAAACATCCACCCTGAAACAGGATGGATGTCAATATTATTATGAAAAAAGTACTTTAGTAGTTCCACATATCTTCTTCATATTCACGAATCTTATTTTTAATACGCTGTGATTCGAGCAACTGTCGCAAAGCATTATCATGAATATATTCTTTTATTTCACGATCACCATAGACATTATCCTCTTTGTATATAACACCACTAAAACGACGGGCATTTAACAAGTGGTCATAATCGATAGGATGCATGGTATTACGTGGATTAAAGGCATAATAATCATGTAAAGTTAAGCGTGCATCGGGATAAAAAACCCAAAAAACTTCAACCAAATCAGGCGTAACACCGGCAGCCATACCTTTAGGGTCAACTGCAACGGGGGCGATACCGAGTAAACGATACTTCAGCTCACCGTATTTGGCATCAAAATACCATATACCACGGAAATGGAATTCTTCAATGGTTTCCGAATTAACATGAAATTCGTTGATATATTGCGCATCAACCTTACCCTCATCATTAAATTGATCCCGACCTGCATCAGTTGTATCAATAGCTGTCATTCTATCTCTGATTTCATCCAAATTCAACTTTTGAGTAAAGTATGAATCAGCATAAACTTTAGTAATTTTACCTGAGGTAATACCCGAATACAAAGCATCAAATAATGACCGTACATTGGGCATAGAAGCTAAAGTATCGGTAGGATAATACAAAGGTAAATTAAAACGTTCATCTAAATCAACGCGTTCCCAAACCTGTTTACCCCAAAGCACATCTCTATCTTCGGTATAAGGATAAGGTAATGGTAAACTAAAATCCATTTTCTTTTGTTTATCATTTTTTAATCCGATTTCAGATGGATCTTTGGCGTTTAGAATATTGAACTGCGCAAAAGTAGCTTTTGTTAAAAACAACAACGCAAAAATTAAAAATACTTTTTTCATTTGAAATTGTTTATTTATTGTATTGAGCTTAAGCTCATTCTATTCAAATATTAATTGATAATTTCTATAATAACCGGTGACACTTTTTTGATTTGATAACCTGAGCTACCTTTTAAGAAAGCTTTGATATTATAAATTTGAACATTTTGTCCACGTTTAACCCGACGTAATAATTGTTTGGCTTTGGCATCCAAATGTGTTCCGTTAACACGTAAAGTCGGTTGTCCGGGGACTTTAAAGTCAAAGCTTCTGACACCTAGTTTTACATCAAAGTCAAAATCAGGTAATGTAGCACCGACTGTTGATAATCCCAAGTTACGTTTCGGCATTTTAATGACACCACTTTCACCGCGAACGGTACCAACCGGCGGCGGAATATTTTTAACACGGAATGTTTTGCTGTCGGTTACGGTTTTGCCATTGACTTTACCGGAAACTTTAATTTGAACGGTTTTACCTTTATATCTGGTAACATCCATCACATATTTACCGGTACTGACTTTGGTTAAACCCGGAGCAGAAACATGTACTTGGTTATCAGGTACACCCGGTATAGAAATGGATAACGGGTTTTTAACACCGCGATACACTACATTCATTTTATCAGCAGAAATAACCGCACTGTTGGGAACCGGAATGACAGCATATTTGATAACGAAAGGTAAGGGGATATCTTTACCATTTTCATTAAAAACAATTTTTCCTTCCACTTCTTTATCACCAACATTACCCGCCGGAATATCCAGATGTACATATCCACTGGTTAATTGTTCCTTAGGAACAGGTTTTCCATTTAAAATAACTTCTTTAAAGCTCATTGTACTATCTACCCGACCTAAAGCTACTTTACCGGTAACTTTTTCACCGGGGAAATAAGCAGATTTATCTAATACAACAACAGGTTCATAGTTCGTTACTGATACATCAGAAGCCATTTGCCCACGAAGCATAGTAGATAAAATCTCATTCTCGGTTTCTTTGGCTTTATTGACATAACTATCTAATTTAAACATAGTTGAAACAGTCGGGAAACCTTCAAAATTTGCCATTAACCATGGTTCAACGCGTTTTCCTTTTTTACCATGCTTCACATCGGCCGTATTAAAACGTTGCATGATGTTATTTTTCATTTCGGCTGATAATGGTTTACCGTCAATTTTTAAATTTAAAAGATAGTTTCTATAATCTTCAATTTTTTGTTGGAATTCTTTAGCTTTTTTGGTAATTTTTCCATTTAAGAAGAACATATCATCAACGGTAGATGACTTATCCATACTTTCGTAGTCCAATTCTTTAGGAATTTTACCTTTAAATTCTTTTTTAAGAATTTCATTTTTTAAATTTTCAATATAAGCTTTGAAATCATTTGATTTTGACTCTAACTGGTTAGCCAATTTACTTTTTTCGCTATATTTAGCGGGTTGTTCTTTAGCTTTTTGTGCTAAAGTTTGCAATAAATATTGATTGGACTTGGTTTTCATTTTGGTAGCTGCCACTACTTCTTCTGAAGATTTTCCAAAAGCCGAAAGGACTTTTTTGGACATTTGCAGTGCCAACATCGCAATAAAGACCAAATACATCAAATTAATCATTTTCTGTCTAGCTGATAATTTACCTCCTGCCATTATGTAATATTTTTTTTAGTTAATAAATAGTTTAAGTTAAAATTAGTAAAAAACAATTCTACTATTTTTTAACATTCATGGCTGAAAGCATACCGCCGTAAACATCATTTAAGCTGGCCAAATTATCTTTAAGTTTAGCCATATTATCTTTTAATTGTTCAGCGTAAGCAGCAGTTTCTTCATTGGCAGTTGCGTTTTTATTAACACTTTCCAATTGCACTTTATAAAGCGAATTCAAATTTTCCAATTGAGATGAAGCCATTGCCAATTCTTCAGCATATTTTCTGGTTGAACCGGCTGCATCGGTAACAACATCCATGCTTTTAGCAGCTTCATGCAATTTATTGATACTTTCACCTAAGCTCTTCATTAAATTAGAATCTAATTGCGCCTCTTGCAACATTTTATCTAATTTTTCTGACAAACGAGCTTCCAATTCAGCTTCGGTTTTATCTTTTCGTTTGCGTGGTGCTCCACCGGCTAATTCGGGGTAAACCAAAGACCAATCTAATTCTTCATCTTGAGGTTCAAAAGCTGAGAAGAAAAAGATAAATGCTTCCGTTCCCAAACCTATCATTAATAGGACATCACCGGGAATTCCTAATATGGGCATGTGTAAGATTTTACCCAATGCTCCCAAAATAACAACTGATGCACCTATACTATATGCCATGTGGAATATAGTCTTAATTTTTTTTGATGATTTAAATAATGCCATAGTAATAAATTTTTAGTTAGTAATTAGTAGTTTTATTGTTTTTGTTTGTTAATTTAATTAATGTTGACCTTTACGGGCTAATTTTCTAGCATTGACACCCATAAAATCTTGCACACATCTAAAGCCGATATAGCTACGAGCAGAATCAGCATATTCGTAAGCTCTGGAATGGACTTGAATAAAATATTTGACATCTTTCCATGAGCCACCTCTAATAATCTTTCTTTTGTTAGCATAAGCATCGGTGGTAGGATTGAATGAAGCACCGAAATAATACGAATCGGGATAATAAGACGAATTAGTCCATTCGGCTACGTTACCTGCCATATTATAAAGGTTATAACCATTAGGGTTATAAGATTTTGCTCTTGCTGTAAAGACGGCTTGGTCAGAACCGTAATCGCCTCTCAACGGTTTGAAGTTTGCCAAGAAACAACCTTGCTCGTTCATGGTATAAGGTCCACCCCAAGGATAATCATTACCTTCCATACCGCCACGTGCGGCATATTCCCATTCTGCTTCCGTCGGTAAACGGAACTTATGTAATGGCGCTCTTTTTTTACTTCTTAAAAACCAAGTCATTTTTTTAGTTCTATAATCGGCAAATGCAGTTGCTTGATACCAATTGACTCCTACAACCGGATAATCACTGTAAGCATCATGCCAAAAATAATCGTTGTGCATGGGTTCATTATACGCATACATAAAATCCTTAACCCACACTGTTGTATCGGGATAAACTTGGATTACAGTATCTTTAATATGCTTGGAACGTTTTTCACCTTTACGAGCTGCTTCTCCGGTATCATAACGACGTAGTTTGTAAACAAATTTATTTACATCGAACATGCGTTCGGCATCGCCGGTTTCTTCTATAGGTAAGTACATAGAATCCATGACTTCGGCATAATATTCATCCGGAAATTTATTAACATTAAATATTAAAGGCACTTTCCAATTTAAGACTTTTCCTGCATTTTCATCATCAGGATTACTCAAACTGCCATAAGTATTCATCATATACTTATTATAAGCATTTTTAACCGTATCCAAAGATTTGAACATATATTTACCTATACCTTTTTTTGGAGTCGCTTCCATTTCTTCAGCCAAAACCGCTAAACGATATCTTATAATGGAATCACGAACATAATTTACAAACTCTCGATACTCGGCATTTGTAATTTCTGTTTCATCCATATAAAATGCTCTTACTGTTACAGTTCTGGTCGGCGCATTTAAGGCATATTCTTTATCTTCGTTTTGCTTACCCATAACAAAGGCACCTCCCGGTATCAAGCTCATACCATAAGGTTGATAGGGATGCCAAGAGTGTCCTTTTACACCGACAATCTCTCCACGTTGGTAGTTATTTCCACATCCTGTTAATAAAGTAGCAATGATAGCGGAAAAAGCTATAAGTTTTTTCATAAATATGTTAAATTTAATCGTGTTATTTCAATATATAATTTCAGCGCACAAATATAAAAATAAAATATAATCAAAAACAAATTTTCTCAATTATTATTTGCAATTTGACTATTTCTACAATAAATAAACATTATCATTCAAATATAATAATTTTTTTAGATTTAGATAGTAATTTCAAATCATATATATAATTATATGCTTATTTTATTAATAATTCGCAAAATCCTTTTAGTCATTTGCCCCTTTAAAGCTTCTTGATAATCATTTTCGGAGCATGGTATTAACCGGTTATTTGTTTCAAACTGAGACAGTTCAACCCACCAACGATTGGTTTTTTGATTTTTATAAAAGATTAATTTCAAAATATCATTCTCAACATAAAATTTTAACAATTCCGATTTTGAAACTTCGGGATATGCTATTTGGTTTTTATGTTTACCATCTACATAATACCATAACATTTGACTTATTAAGTTGGCTCCGGTTAATCTTTGGTCTAAAAGCGGATTATACTCAAAGACACCGAAAAACTTATTTTTAGGTGCGATACCGGAAAGCCGCGCCAATTGACATATTTCAATGCCATCAAAGCCATTGGGCATTCCCTGTTTTTGTGCGGGCATATCGGCATATTTTATACTTCTAGCATCCACACTCACGATATGGGTCTCTCGCAATTCGGGTTCGGCCTCATTAATTTCTTTTTTTAAATCACCCAAGTTAAAATAATCAATGAATAATTGATCCAGTATTTTAAACTTTGACGGATGGTTGAAAAAACTTTGAACCCCAAACAAACTCAGATTTTGTAATTGCGAATTTTGTTTGCTCAATATCTCTGTTAAATAATTTTCATTATCGGTTTCATTATCTGTCAATGAACTATCAATAAACGCGTCTATAACGCTCAAGTTATATATTTTATTGTTTAAATCATAATAATTTGTTAAACCCAGTGTCATATCTTGACTACCACCTAATATTATCAGCGATACATCAACCGGTAAAAGTGAAAGTAATTCTTGTAAATTTTCATAGGTATGTTGCGGTGATTTGGTGTTACGCAAATTACCCAAGTCACAAATATTCAAGTGCCATTCACCCGGAAACAGCTTATAAAATGCTTGCCTGATGGCATCAGGTGCTAAATTGGCACCTTCATTATCAATAGCATTTCGAGCTTCTCCAACCCCTATAATAATTATATCAGCTTTATTGACATCAGGAAAATGATTTTCGATGTAGGGTTGAATTATACCGGCAATATTTCCATATGATTTTGCCGTTTTAAAATCGAAATTTTCGGATAAAGGGCTTAATAAATCCTTAGCAGCCATTTTATTTTAAATTCTTTTTGGCAACTTCTAAAGTTATACTTTCCGGATCTGTTCCTTTGGGTAACATTACTTTCTTTTTACCTTTGACTATAACCAATCGTCCCCATTTACCTTTTTGTAATGAAATACCTTCATCTTTCCAGACTTTAATCATTTTTTCTTTTTCCTTTTTGATTTTATTCTGAATCAATTCAACGATGTCATTTTCTGATAGATTATCAAAATCATACTTTTTTGAAACATTAATGAATAAATCGTTCCACTTGATAAAAGGACCAAAGCGTCCCTTTCCTTTATATACGGGTTTTCCATCATAAGTGGCTATGGGTTCATCTGCCTTTAATTTTTTTTGGATTAAATCAATTGCCTGATCTAATGTAATATTTAACGGGTCAATTGAATTTGGTATGGAAATAAACTTTTTATCAAAAATAATATAGGGACCATATCGACCTGTAGCAATAACGACATCTTTGCCGTCATATTGTCCTATATTTTTTGGAAAATTAAACATACGCAATGCCTGTTCCAAGGTTATATCATTTAAGCTAACACCTTTTGGTGCGCCTGCAAAAGCCGGTTTTTCATCTTCATTGGATTCGCCTATTTGCACCAATGGTCCGTACTGCCCTATTTTGACATACACATTTTTGCCGGTTTTAGGGTCGGTTCCGAGCAACCTTTCACCCCTAGCCCGTATAGCATTTTTGGCTACATCTTCTACAATGGGATGAAATTCATGGTAAAATTCTTTTAAAGTTTCTTTCCAAGCTTTGTTGCCATCGGCAATTTTATCTAACTCTTGTTCTATTTTTGCCGTAAAATTATAATCGAGAATATGGTCAAAATTTGCAGTTAAAAAATCATTTACAACAATACCAATATCTGTCGGGACCAATTTATTCTTTTCGAGTCCGTACTTTTCAACGGTATTTTTTTTAGAAATAACACCATTTTCCAAAACCCATTTTACGACTTTTCGTTCTTGCGGCTCAATAGTCTTTTTCTCAACATAGCCACGTTTTTGTATAGTTGAAATAGTCGGCGCATAGGTAGAAGGACGACCAATACCAAGCTCTTCCATTTTTTTAACTAAAGCGGCTTCATTATAACGGGCTGGCGGACGTGAAAATTTTTGAACTGCTTCAATATAATTTTCTTTTAAGATTTCACCTTTTTCCAACTTGGGTAATTGCCCTTTATATTCGGGTTCTTCCTGACCTTCTTTAGCTTCTTGATAGAGTTTTAAGAATCCATCAAAAACGATAACTTCTCCTTTTGCGGTAAATAAATGCGGGTTTTTATTGTTTTCTATTTTTACCGTTGTACGGTCAATTTTAGCATCTGCCATTTGTGAAGCGACTGTTCGTTTCCAAATCAAATCATATAAACGGTTTGAATCGAAATCTAAATTTAATGTTTTACGTGATATGACAGTTGGACGAATGGCTTCGTGAGCTTCTTGCGCACCTTTTGATTTGGTTTTGTAATTACGAGTTTTACTGTAATTTTTTCCAAATTCTTCGGTTATCATTTCAACCGCTTGCTTTTTTGCATCTTTGGACAGATTGACACTATCGGTTCTCATATAAGTAATGTAACCGTTTTCGTATAATTTTTGTGCCAGCATCATGGTTTTTGATACACTAAAGCCCAATTTTCGAGCGGCTTCTTGTTGCAAGGTCGAAGTGGTAAATGGCGGTGCCGGCGTTTTTTTTGCGGCTTTGGTCGCAATATCCGAAACTTTATAAGTGGCACCGTTTATATTCTCTAAAAAACCTTCTACCTCAGATTCTTTAGCAAATTCTTTATCTAAAACAGCATTAAAGCTGTGATTGTCATGATTTGAAAAATTACCTGAAATTTTAAAAGTACTCTTAGGTTTATGAGTTCTTATTTCATTCTCCCTGTCAACGATTAGTCTTACTGCTACAGATTGTACCCTACCGGCAGACAACCCACGCTTAACCTTACGCCAAAGTACCGGTGACAATTCGTAACCTACCAAACGGTCTAATAAACGACGAGCTTGTTGTGCATCGACTAAATTGTAATTAATATCACGCGGATTTTTAATAGCATTTTTAATAGCAGATTCGGTTATTTCATGAAAAACGATTCTGTTAGTATTGTCATCTTTAAGCTTCAGTTGATTTTTCAAGTGCCAAGCGATGGCTTCTCCTTCACGGTCTTCATCGCTCGCTAATAAGATTTCATCTGCATCTTTGGCTAATTTTTTTAGCTTTTTAATAACTTCTTTTTTATCTTTTGAAACTATGTATTTGGGGGTAAAAGTTTCTAAATCTATGCCTATTTCTTTAGTAGGTAAATCGGCAATATGTCCATAGCTTGATGCCACTTCATAATCTTTACCGAGAAATTTCTTGATAGTTTTAGCTTTGGCAGGTGATTCTACAATAACTAACTTTTTACTCATAAATAAAATTTTTTGCAAAGGTAAGACAAAACAAATAAATCGGCTAAAAAAATAAAAGCCGGAGAAAAACTCCGACTTTTAAAGCGTTTTATTAATTGGTTAATTAACCGGTCTTCTAAAGGATTTATTAATAGATTTGGTTCCAACACGTGACATGGCACAACGGAAACCAATATCATTTCTTGACAGGTATTGCGGATAGAATCTACGTTGTGCAGGGTCTAACCAATAAGCTCTGTCTCTCCAAGAACCACCTTTAATAACGCGTACTTGATTATCAATTAAAGTTGAGCGGTCATTAGATTTATCATAATTTTTCACCATAGCGGTTGAATCGGCATAAACTTCATGAACCGGTGCATTATACATTCTCAATGAAGGATCTGCCTCTACATCTTCTTTATCTTTTAAATAATTTCTTGATGATTCAATATCACCATCACGGTAATCTCTATTGTCAGCTCTATCAAAATTTTGTCTCAAATATAATTCGTTATCATCAACTAATTTTTTACCTGGAGAGCCGGGTAATTGACTGACAATTATTTTGCCGTTAGGCAAGGTATCCATAGGGATTGAATCCGGTGTAATAATTATCAAATTGCCATTTTCATCAAAAGCTTGCTTGGTATAAACATTTCCTCTGTAGTAGTTAAAATCACTAGCTTCATCATCAATAATTTGACGATAAACATCAGCTACCCATTCATTAACATTTCCTGCCATATCATACAAACCGAAATCATTGGGTGGATAAGTTTTAACAGGTGCAGTAATATCGGCAGCATCATCAGCCCAACCGGCTAAACCGTCATAGTTACCATCATCTATTTTAAAGTTAGCCAATTCTTTTCCTCTATTTTTACCCTTTTTCAAATTTCGTGTTGTAGTACCTTTCCAAGGATAAATTTTTCTTCCTTTCAAGGTATTGTATTCCCGCAAACCGATATCTGCTTTAGCAGCATATTCCCATTCTACTTCTGTAGGCAAACGGTAAGCCGGTAAGATAATTCCGGAACTTCTATTAACAACATTTAATAAAGTATCATTCTTTTTTCTCTTTTTTCTCGTATTATACAAATCTGTATTACCACCAAAAGCCAATTCGGGTGAAGTTAAATAGGTTTCTGTACTAAATAGTTCATCGGCATTGGGGTTATCCAATGCTTCTCTGCTTAACTTTCCTGATTTATAAAGTAAAGTTTCATTAACTCTATCGGTTCTCCAATTACAAAACTGCACGGCTTGTATCCAGTTGACACCAACTACAGGATATAAGGCATAAGCCGGATGTCTTAAATAATTGTTGACCAAATCTTCATTAAAACCAAGCGGTGTACGCCATACCAAAGTATCGGGTAAGGCGCCTTTGTATATATTTCGATATTTTTCTTCATCGGTAGGAAAGACTTTTTTCAACCAATCTAAATACTCCAGATACATCAAATTGGTAACCTCTGTTTCATCCATATAAAAAGAACGAACATGTTGTTGATTAGGCACATTGTTCCAGTCGTTCATAACATCATCTTGAACTTCACCAAAAGTAAATGTACCACCTTCTACAAAAACCAATCCGGGTCCGGTTATCTGATTTCTAAATCTCGGGTTAAACTTATACCCACCTTCTTTACCATTCATGGCTCGTCCGGTAGCACGAGAACGTTTAAAATCATTAGATTGAGAAGTACAACCGGTAAATAATAAACCGATTAAGGCAAAGGAAAAAATACCAAATAAAAACCTTTTTTTCATATCATTAATTTATTATGCATTTAATATAACTATCTTATTTTCAATAATTTAACAAACTACTAGTTGTTATATCATCGTATTAATCCGGTGTAGAGAACACACAAATTAACAGATGCAAAGATAATATTAATTTTAATTGTTGCAACTATACAAACTTTTTTTTTATTTCTTTATTGTATTATTCATCCAAAGTTTCATTTTTTTGGGGATTTTGTTCAGTCATTTCAATAAAATTACCATTTTCATCAAAATGCTTCAAAAATACTTCATCTTCAGGGTACATTTTTACCTTTTTTTTATTTTGATAGTGTTTTTTTAACCGGCTACTATATAAAATAGCCAAAAACAAACCGGCAACAAAACCCGACAAATGCCCTTCCCATGACATGTGTTTGACTAAAGGAAACATAAACCAAATCAAACTACCATACAAAAATACAACAATTAAAGATACGGCTATCAGTCGATAATAGCCAATCAGCACCCCGGAAAAAAATAGAAAAGATATCAACATATAATTAATACCACTCATACCGATATGATATGAAGGACGCCCAATAATCCACGTTAAAAGACCGGTTAATAAGAAGCCCCAAAATAATATCCGCCAAGCAATACGCCTGTAATGATAAAACAAAAAGGATAGCAAGACAAATAAGGGAATGGAGTTGTTAAAAATATGACTAAAACCTGCATGAATAAACGGCGAGAATACTATGCCTCGCAAACCGGTCCATCGGCGTGGATAAACGCCATACCGGTTAAAATTAAGATGAAATGTATCTTCCACCCAAAAAATCAACCACATCAAAAAAACCATCAATAAGGGATAAAAGATATAATATGATAATTTTTTATCATGTTTATCATGAGATGGTGATGATTTTATATTTTGGTGATGGACTTTCATATGATAACTTGAGGAACTGATGAACACAGATTGCTAAGTGATCCCTATGCACATCGGGATTGTGCCGAAGCGGTGCTTCATTGGTTATTATATACATTAATATTTATGTATTGTTTCAAACCATACTTCTGCCTTTAATTCGATGAATTGAGGATTTAGATGTCTCCATAGATTATTTTATCGTAAATTTGCGACAAGTTATAACAAACATTGATTTTCAAAAATATGAAAATCATTTCAAACAACACAAAGTTTTAAATAAAACTATTGTTTATGCAGACTATCAGAAAACCACATTGGCTAAAAGTCAAATTGCCATCAGGCGACAACTATAAAGAGCTGAGACAAATTGTTGAAACCCATAATTTGCATACCATATGCAGTAGCGGACGTTGCCCTAACATGGGGGAATGTTGGGGTGAACGCACGGCTACTTTTATGATATTGGGTAATATTTGCACCCGTTCCTGTGGTTTTTGTAATGTGGCAACCGGCAAACCGCTTCCTGCTGATTTGGCAGAGCCTGAAAAAGTAGCTAAATCGATTCAACTCATGGGGGTTAAACATGCGGTCATCACATCTGTTGACCGTGACGATTTGCCCGACGGCGGCGCCGGGTTATGGGCAGCTACCATTAGAAAAATCCGTGACTATAATCCGGATATCACCATGGAAACTTTAATACCGGATTTTCAAGGCAAGCAACACCTTTTGGACATTATTATCAAAGAAGCCCCCGAAGTGGTTTCTCACAATTTGGAAACCGTGAGACGACTCACCAAACAAGTGCGCAAACAAGCTAAATACGATCGGAGTTTGGCAGTACTAAAATATTTGAAAGACCAAGGTATCAATCGTACTAAATCGGGTATTATGCTGGGACTCGGTGAAACCAAAGAAGAAGTTATCGAAACCATGAAAGACTTACGTCAAGCCGGTGTTGATGTCATGACCATAGGACAATACTTACAACCATCGCCCAAACATCTGCCGGTAGAACGCTATCCGCACCCCGATGAATATAAACAATATGAAACAATAGGCTTGGAAATGGGCTTCCGTTTTGTTGAAAGTGGCCCGTTGGTGCGTTCATCATATCATGCTCATAAGCATATACATTAGCTGAGGAAATGAGGAACTGATGAGTTTTTCTGATTCATAGAATACTTTGATTTTTGATGTGTATTCACTGCTTCCAACTTTGATCCTGCTTACAATTTGAGGAATTGAGGATTTCTAAATTCTAATTTCTAAAATCTAAAATTAATTTGCCACTTCCAATGCTTTTTGTAATTTTGATACGTTCTTATCATTTTTATACATTATATATATAATGCAAAATAACGAATTACAACTGGCTTGGAATTTTGTCAACCAAACCAAACGCCATATTTTTTTAACCGGAAAAGCCGGTACCGGCAAAACTACTTTTTTGCACCGGCTTAAAGC
>Ga0256832_1000962_pt1 | contig 19271 bp, 20 predicted proteins | sample 134614metaG_FD_190534 | JGI IMG/M metagenome (GOLD analysis project Ga0256832, IMG submission 190534) | Hydrothermal vent microbial communities from Lau Basin, Pacific Ocean - 134-614 | ecosystem: Environmental > Aquatic > Marine > Hydrothermal vents | place: Pacific Ocean: Lau Basin | collected...
AACAATCTCATGAAGTCCATGATACTTTTTAGTTTTTTTAACCACTATATCATAGGCTCTACCCTGCTCTAAGCCATCGGCTCCATATACAAAAATAGCTCGTCCATCTTTTGACTGTTTTATAATGGCATGATGTTTGGATTTAAATATCACTTTTACATTTTTTAATTTGAGTGAAGCTCTTAGCTCTTTTTTATACAAATCTTCTATCTTCCCTTCTTCTTGGAAAGAAGGTTTACTAGACTTATAAGCAGAAGTGGAAAAAGTAGCCACTATGGGCAAATGGTCAGAGTAACCTTTACCTAGATGACGATTGTTTTTATATTGCCATCTGTTAATATAACCTTTTTTAGTAAATAGGTATGGGGGCTTTATGACTTTAAAACTCTCATTGACATAATCTACACCCTCTCCATCAAACATACTATGAGGTAAAATTATAGAATCTAAAGCCTGTTTTGAACCATAAAAGTTATGACTCCAACGCTGAAAATTTGGTAACTCTAGCCACAAATTATAGTACAAACCTTTACCTATATCTTTTTTCTCTACTAACTTATTGTCAACTATGGTTTTTAAAATATGGTTTATGCCTGTTTTTCCATGGCTATCGTTGAGTTGTGGCTCCATATTTTTGTATTCATTATAGTCTGAATTAAAATCACCAATTAAAATATAGTCTGTACCTTTAGGCAAACGCTCTATTCTACTTTTTAGCACCTTTGCAGAGACTATCCGTCTGCTCTCGGCTGAATGTTTAGATGTCCAATGGTTTACAAAAACAAAAAGAGGTTTATTATTGACCATATATTTTAGTTCTAAAATATTTCTATACTTTAACTTCCTATTGACCACTATCTCTTTAGCACTCACAATAGGTAGTTTTGAGAGAACTGCTACCTGTATGGCAGAGTTCTTTTTATGCGTTATGGCTAAGTACTTATAGTAGCAGCCTACAGAACGTAATGATTTTTGAAGAAGTTTCAGAGCATTTATATTTTCTACCTCTTGAAGTCCTATAATATCAGCATTAACATCACAAATAATTTCTGAAATATTTTTAATTTTTTTATTGAGGCTTAAGCGTGTCCAATTATGTTGGTTGGGTTTGTATTCACTGTACTCACTGCCATTGTTTACCATATCAAAAAGGTTTTCTACATTATATGAGGCTATTTTAAGTTGAGTTGAATTGAGAAAGAGGGGAAGAAACAGAAGAAAAAGAAAACGCATAGCGGCTCCTATGGGTATTCCAATTATAAAAAACTTATTTTAGGGGTATGGACTAAAGTCCATTCCCCTAGTTTTTCGAAATCATTAGAGTTTAGAAAGAAAAAATCTATTTAAACATTTTTCCTAACATATCCATCGCACCATCAGCACCACCAATTTGAGATAACATATCTTCTACAATAGAACCTTCACCCTCTGTAGCTTTGTCAACTACGGATGGTAATGCATCAGCTAAAGCACCTTTTGCAGACTCTTCAGAAAGTCCTAAATTTGATGCAAATTCAGAAACTTTATCTGCACCAAGTAAATCTGTAATAGAATCCATAGAGATAGGCTCATTTTCACCTGAACCCAACCATGAACTTACAATTCCACCTAAACCATTTTCAGATAATCCAGAGACTAAAGAACTTAAATCAAGCCCTTGACCATCTTCTCCACCACCAAGTAGTTTTCCTAACGCATCAGAGATAGCATTTGTATCTAAACCTGTTGTAGCATCATCACTATTACCTTGTATTGCACTTGCACCCATTTTTAGTAAATCGTTAAAATCCATGTTGTTTGTCCTTGTTTTTTTTAATTCAAATTTAGTATAACCAAAAAAAGGTTAAACGCCCCCATGGAAATCTTTTTTCTTAAGGTCTCCATTATAGACAACATCTTTTACATTAACATTCTCTTTTGTTAAAATCTCTGGAACAGGGTCAGCTTCATTTAGCTCTTTAATAGCATCATCTAACTCCTCTTGGTAGGTCATCATCATATCGGCTGTAATAACATTTGGAACTTGTTGAATCTTAACGAGTTTTTTAATCTCCTCTTCAACTCCTTCCCCCTCAATGGTGACAATAATCTTTCCTGTTGCTTTATCAGATAGATGATAATCTACATAATCCTCATTTTTAAAATACTCTACTAACTCATCAATATGTTTAGGTAGTGCTTGGACTACAATGCTTGAAATATTCATTTTAAACTCCTATTTTTGTTTCAAATCCCATACAAGAATGGTACTGTCATCACTTGCTGAAATGATTTTGTTTTCATCTTTAAAAATAATAACATTAAGTGTACTCTTTTGCCCTTTAAGTAGAGCTATTTTTGTTTTACTAGAGCTATTATATATCGAGATATTATTTTTCTCATCCATAGCAAAAGCCACTTTTGAGCTACTTGGACTAAGGGCTGTAGCATAGATGAGAAAAGCTCCTGCGATATAGCTTCCTTTTCCTGTGTTTACATCATAAAGAGAGCCTCTTCTATCTTGCCCTGCACCACTTACCATACCTTTTTTAAAGTCTACCTTATAGACATTGTCAAGGTTTTGCCCTTTAAGCTCTTTTAAAATTTTGCCTGTTTTTACATCAACAACACTTAAAACGCCACTCTCACAAGCAAAAACTGCTTGGCTTTTATCAACGTTAAGTGCAAAATCTGAAAATTTAGACTCGCTAAGTTGTACTCTGTAGCTCTCTTTTTTACTCTTTAAATCTAAAAGAGCCACTTCGTTACTTAAGTAGCCTAACAAAATATGCTCTTTGTCTATAAATCGGGCTTTAATAATAGCCTCTTTGTCTTTAGCAGAGAGTATCTGTGTCAGATTATTGTCATAAATAAACAGATTTGAGTAACCATTTTTACCACTGTCGCTAAGGAGCAGATATCTATTGGCTATTTTATCGGTACTCATTACTCTTGCAGGTATCTCATCGCCCATAAAATCTTTTACATTTGGTATTGCGATATTTTGAATACTACTATTATTGTTATCAATATCTTTTACCTCAATATGTCCCATATCGGTAGCAACAACAAGTAGATTCTCTCTTAAGACCATATCTTTAACTGTACCGTTTATCTCAATACTATCTATCGGTTTTAACGTAGGTGTTGCCCATAAAAAAACATTGGCTAAAAAGAGGAAAAAAGTAATTTTCATGATAAAACAGTCTCTACTTGATTGAGTAGTAACTCCTCTACCTCTTGCGTAGAGAGGTTACTTTTTAAAGCATAGAGGTCAATCTCACTGGCTAAAAAGTTTTCAAAAGCACTATTTTCATTTAACTTTACTACAAGCTCTTCCATCTTTTCGTTGCCTAACGCCTCTTGCATAAGCTCTGAAATATAGACAATAAAGTTATACTCCTCAAAGTTAAATTCAAACTCCTCTGAGTCATAATCTTCATAGTTCTCATCGACATTTAAAAGGTGTCTTAACTCTAGCTCTTTATCTTCTAATCTATCAAATAGTTTTGGATATTTTTCGTGTAATTTCATTATTTATTCTCCTCTTGTTTTATGACACTGTAACTAATTGCTTGGGTAGGACAACGTGAGATACAAAATCCACAGGCTGTACACTTCTCGTTGTCAATGACTGGGTTAAACATACCATTAAATAAAATGGCATCATCTATACAAGGCTCTTTACAAGCATTACAGATAACACCTTGATGAGCCACACAGGCTTGAAGTGATATTTTAAAGATGGCATATAGATAGGCTTCACCCTCAAAATTTTCTAATGAAAGCACCTCTTTATCACAGGCAATAGCACACTCATCACAAAAAGTACACCCATTTTTAGCGAAGCTCAGTGTAGGGGTTTTTGTCTCTTTATCAATAAATATAATCTTCTCATCACAAGAAGTAACACAAGCTAAACTTTGGCAACTTGGACACTCGTTCTGAAAAAGAGATTCACTTTTTCCATAAGGGGGGCGTATTAGAAGAGGGGTTACCTCCTCTTCTAATTGGCGTAAAGGTTTTACAACAGACTTAAAAAAACCTCTTCTGCTTACCACTATTTTACACCATCATTCATCATATCAACAAGATTTGAACGTGTTTTAAATTCATCTGTTAGACCATCAGATTTAAAAGTATTTCCTACAGCTGTATCAACATTGGCTTGTGGAGCATGACACTGTGAACAGTTAAATCTACCTTGGTAGAGTTTATCTGATTTCTTTGCTTTTGCTATTTTAATATCACCAACATTTCCAATATCACCTTTGAGTCCAACTTTTTTACCCTCTTTAACCAACTCACCATCTTTATATACAGTTGTTGGTCTATAGTTAGTAAAGTGAGATGGTGGGATTGGGGTTGCACCTACACCTTTAGCAGCTTCTGGCATATGACATCCAAGACACTGATTGTTATCTTTTGTAATAGGAAGTAGTCCATCAGTTGAGTGAGGAATCATTGGTGGAGCATTTACATAGGCTCTCTCAAATCTAGCCGAAGCACCTGGAGCAGGTCTATCAAACTTACCATCATTTGGTTTTACATCTTCATTGAAAAGTGAAGTTTTTCTTAACCCTAAAACAGTCTCATCAACCTCTTTTTTGTTCCCTAAATCCTCTTTGTCTAGTCTTGCTTTATCAGCAACTTTTGCATTAATATCAACTACTTTAGGAGTGGCCTTAGCTTCAGCTTTTTCAGGAGTTTCTGTTTTGGCTTCAGCTTTTTCAGAAGCTTTAGCATCACCACCACCTTTAATTGAAGTAGCAATAGCCTCAATATCTGCATCACTAAGTGAAGCTACTTGACCTTTCATCATGCCTTTCATAGCACCACCATAAGAGCCATCTTTGTACCCTTTAAGTGCTTTTACAATCTCCTCTTTAGACATATCTTTTACAACTTTAGATTTACCCAATGCCTTTTTTTCAAAATTTGCTCCGTGACACCCAGCACAAGCAGCTGTACTCGCACCATAAAGTGCTGATGCAGCCAACAATGAACCTAGAGCCATTACCTTAATAACTTTTGTCATTTTTTCTCCTTTAACTATCTTTATTTAATTTTCTAATACTAAAACCTAAAGCATCATCATTACAGACATCTATACAGCGACCACAGTTGGTACACTCGCCATCTGTTACTGAGATGCTCTCTTTGTTAATCATGTGTAGCACCTGATTTTCTGGACAGACGATTTTACACTCCATACAATTGGTACACGCCTCATGGTCATGTTTAACTCTAATTAAGCTCTTTTGACCAATAAGTGAATAAGCTGCACCTAAAGGGCAGAGGTGACCACACCAACCATTTCTAACCCCAAAGAGGTCAAAAAGGAAAATGGCTACGATTATAGAAACTCCTGCACCAAAACCAAAGATAATGCCTCTTTGCATAATAGTTATAGGACTAATTGCTTCAAAAGCAGCAATACCTACAACAGCAGAGACAATAAGACCCAAAACCATAATCCAGTAGCGTGTTCTACGCTTTAAGAAACGGTAGTTGACCTCCTCTTTGTCTAGCTTTAGTTTGCGTCTAAGCCAATTTGCTAAGTCGGTCACCATATTGATAGGACAGACCCAAGAACAAAAAGCTCTTCCACCTACTATCATGTAGAAAAGCGTAATAAGTAACGCACCCACAAGTACATCTGCTCCAAGTAGAAAACCTGCACTAAGAACTTGCAAGGTAGTATAGGGGTCAGCCAATGGAATAAGACCAAAAAGTTTAGAAGAGCCAAATGTTCCCTCTAAAATGTGCCAACCATAAGCATTGGCAGCAAAGTAGAGAAACATTAATCCAATCTGTGTTACTCGTCTAAGAAGTAGATATTTTAAATTTTTCATTAGTACTCTATCTCCCTATTTAAGTAATCAGATGGGGCTTGTTGGCTTCTTTCGTTATGAGTTTCTATCTCATCAAGCTTTCTCTCTCCTGCTCTTTGTTGGTCTTTTGTATCCCAACCCTTTACATAGTGGTCTCCTGCTTTTCCCATAGAGTGTTCTCTAGGAAGCACAAAAATGGCAGGTTTTTCAGTAATACATGCCTTTTCACAAAGCCCACAACCTGTACAGACATCTGAGTGTACTACAGGAAGCAAAAATGCATGTTTCCCTGTACGCTCATTTTTCTGATACTCTAATGTAATCGCCTCATCAAGTAGAGGACAAGCTCTATAACAAGCATCACACTGTAGTCCCCAAAAGGCTACACATGACTCTTTGTGTACGACTGCTAGACCCATCTGGGCTTTATTAATGTCAAGCTCCTCTTTTTCATTAAGAAGACTTTTCATATCTAAAGCTTCAGAAGGGCAAACAGGGACACAAGGAATATCATCACACATATAGCAAGGAACATCTCTTGGAATAAAGTATGGTGTACCAATTAACTTATGGTCACCACCTTTTGCCATTTTAAGAGTTCCCTCTCTTTGAGTGCCATCTCTATTTTTATTACTTTCACGATTGGCACAAGCTTCAGCACAAAGTCCACACTTGATACATACATCTAAAAACTGCTCTTCAGGTAATGCTCCAGGTGGGCGAAGTACTAAAGGTGAAGCTTTTGCCTCATCACAATAGCCACTCCACAACAATCCACCAAGAGCTGTAAGACCTACGCTTTGAAGAGTCGTTGCCATAAACTTTCGTCTATTGTTGTCGGAGTTAGCCATCTACTTACGCCTTTGTAATTTTAACTGCACACTTCTTGTAATCTGTCTGTTTAGACATTGGACAAGTAGCATCAAGACACACTTTGTTAATAAATACTTTCTCATCAAACCAAGGTACAAATACCAATCCTTGAGGTGGTCTGTTACGTCCACGTGTCTCAACTCTTGCTTTTACCTTACCACGACGAGACTCTACCCATACAAGCTCACCACGTTTAACACCTTTAGCTTTTGCATCTTTAGGGTTCATGTAACATAACGCTTCTGGAACAGCACGGAAGAGTTCAGGTACTCTCATGGTCATTGTTCCTGAGTGCCAATGTTCTAGTACACGACCTGTACATAACCAAGTGTCGTAGTTTTCATCTGGCATCTCTGGTGGATCCATATATGGTCTAGCAAAGATTTTAGCTTTGTTTTTAAGAGCTTTTTTACCTTTAGATTTATCTGGACCAGTCAGTGTTCCTTGAAGAAGGTTTTTAGCTAGTGGTCCATAGAATGCGTGAGTCGATTTACTTCCACTCTCTTTAACAGCTTTTGCTGCATAAGGGTCATACTTAACGTTAAATCTCCACTGTGTCTCTTTACCATCAACAACTGGCCACTTAAGTCCTCTTACTTTATGGTAAACTTCAAATGGAGCCAAGTCGTGTCCATGTCCTCTACCAAATGATGCATACTCTTCAAAGAGGTACTCGTGAACCATAAATCCACAACCTTTAGCCTCTTTACCGTCTCCACCAAGTACTTTACGACTATCTCCAGCACAGTCAGAGTTATCATAACCTTTTTGAGGGAATTTAGATGTATCAAGTTTATACTCTTTACCTTTGTTTTCATAAAGAATCTCATACATAGTAGTATCTTCTTTATATCCTAGCTTTTTAGCATCTTCAATTACATTTGGAAGTTTTTTACCATTTCTAAGTGTATACTCACCCCAAAGGTCTTTAACAGTAAAGCGTTTAGAGAACTCCATCCACTGCCAAGTATCACTCATTGCATCACCTACAGGTAAGACTTGTTGTCTCCAATGCTGTGTACGTCTCTCAGCATTTCCATAAGCACCCCATTTCTCATAAATCATAGCACTTGGAAGTACAAGGTCAGAAACCATAGCTGAGATTCCAGGGTAACCATCGGAAGTAACAATAAAGTTGTCCATCTCACGTGCTGCTTTAATCCAGTGAGAAGCACTTGCACTATCTTGGTAAGCATTACATACATTTACCCATGCAAACTTAACAACACCATCTTCGATGTCTCTGTGAATCTTCATAATATGTTGGTTACCTACAGGGTTAAGTGTACCTGCTGGAAGTCCCCAAGTTTTTTCTGCTTTTGCTCTATGTTTAGGGTTTTTAACCATCATATCAGCAGGAAGTCTGTGACAGAATGTACCAACCTCTCTAGCTGTACCACAAGCACTAGGTTGACCTGTTAGAGAGAATGCACCATTACCTGGAAGAGCTTGTTTGTTTAGTAAGAAGTGAACGTTATAAGAGAGTGTATTGACCCAAGTACCACGTGTATGTTGGTTCATACCCATTGTCCAGAAAGAGACAACTTTTCTATCTTTTTCAATATAGAGTGCTGCAAGGTCTTTTAGTTTTTTCTTAAAGCTCTCAATAGACTCATTTGGGTCACCTTTTGCAATTTTTGCAACATAGTCAAGTGTAAATGGCTCTAAAGATTTTTTATACTCTTCAAAACTAATATGCCAGTGCTTAAGTGTACCAGCAGTGTGCTTCATAGTATCACCCTCTTTATACCCATAAGGTGCAAGAGCAGGTGCCTCTTTTGCTGATACCTTTTTCTCCATCTCTTTAGAGATTGTCTCCATCTCTTTTGCAGTATATTTACCATCTTTAAGTGATTTCTCACCTGCTCTTCTCATACCATAACCGATATTTGTAGGTCCAGCTGTAAATACAATATTCTCTTTTACAAAGTCCCAATCGATAGCCTCTGGGTGGTTAAATACAATCTCATGAGCAATATAGTTCCAGATTGCAAGGTCAGTACTTGGAGAGAAGATAATGTTAAAGTCACCAAGGTCACAAGTTCTATGTGTATAGGTTTGAATATTAACAACTTTTACTTTGTCAGGGTTAGAGAGCTTTCTGTCTGTTACACGAGACCATAAAATAGGGTGCATCTCTGCCATATTTGAACCCCAAGTTACAATAGTATCTGTAATCTCAATATCATCATAACAACCACTTGGCTCATCGACACCGAATGTTTGATAGAAACCAACAACAGCACTTGCCATACAGTGACGAGCATTAGGGTCAATAGCGTTTGAACGGAATCCACCCTTCATCATCTTTTGAGCAGCATACCCTTCCATAACTGTGTATTGACCAGAAGCAAATACAGCTACACCTTCAGGTCCACTTGCTTTGAGTGCCTTTTTAGCATGTTTCTCCATCTCATCAAATGCTCTCTGCCAAGAGACAGGTTTAAATTTACCTTTTTTGTCAAATTCACCTTTGTCATTCATACGAAGAAGAGGAGTTTTAAGTCTATCTGCACCATACATGATTTTTGCATTAAAGTACCCCTTAATACAGTTAAGTCCTCTGTTTACTGGTGCTGCTGGGTCACCCTTTACAGCAACAATTCGCCCCTCTTTAGTTGCTAACATAATACCACAACCAGTACCACAGAATCTACACGCTGCCTTATCCCATCTCCAATCTTTTTGAGCCTCATTTGCTGATGCTTCAAGATTTGACGGAACAGCGATTCCCACTGCAGATGCTGCTGTTGCTGCGGCTGCACTTTTTAGAAAATCTCTTCTATTCAAAGCCATACTATTTCCTCCTAAATTTTATACAATTTGTTATTACTAAATATTTATTAAATATAAAAACTAATTATTATATAGTTTTATTAAAATAAAAAATATTTATCATAACTTAATGTTAATACTAACATATATTCTACTAATGAATAATTGATATATATCAAGTAATAAATTATTATTTTTGTATCAACGCTTCACTCTTGAACATAAAAAAATAATTATAAATAAATAATATTATAATTTATTATTATTGAGCTAAATCAAGCTTTTCTTAATAGTTTTTAAATAAAATGCAAAAAATTAAAATATGGATTAAACAGATGATGAACCACCCAACTTTTTTTAACAATATTGAAACCATAACGCTACAAGACCCACTCTCTGACTTTTTAGGAACATTTGAAAATGGAGAAGTAAAATTTTCTTACTTAGACGTAGTCAAATCAGCTGGACACTCTTGTCCTACTGTTGCTGGTGCTTATATTACAACACTTAAAGGATTAGAGGCTTTATATGGTGATGAAACACCAATCAGAGGAAATATTGCAGTATCTATTAAAAATGATATGCAAGAGGGAGTAACGGGAGTTATAAGTAATGTTATTACCCAAATAACTGGTGCTACAGAACTTAGTGGTTTTAAAGGTCTTAATGGTAAATTTGCAAGAAACAACCTTATGGACTTCAATGCAAATATAAAAGGTGATGTAGAATTTAAACGCTTAGACAATAATAAAAGTGTAACGGTTAGCTATGACCATAGCTCTGTCCCAGGAAATCCAAAGATGCAAGAGCTTATGGGGAAACTGATGCAGGGTGTAGGCACTCCTGAAGAGAAAAAAGAGTTTGGTGAGCTTTGGCAGAGTCGTGTTGAGGCTATATTTAATAGTATTGATGAGGTTATTACGGTTTCATGAAAACCCCCTACTGGCTCCTAGAAGAACATCTCCTAGAACAAAACCTAAAAACCCTAGCCCACATAAAAGAGCAAACAGGAGTTAAAATACTCTTAGCTCTAAAAGGCTACGCTCTATGGCAAAGCTTTCCTATGGTTTCCAAATACCTAGACGGTTGTTGTGCTTCGGGCTTACATGAAGCCAAACTTTCAGATGAAAAATTTCAAAAAGAGCTACATACTTATAGCCCTGCCTTCAAAGAAGAAGATATAGAGGAGATAGCTAAAATATCTCATCACTTAGTCTTTAACTCTCCCTCTCAATTAGAACATTTTGGAGCATTAGCAAAGTCCTACAATCCAAGCCTATCCCTTGGTCTTCGAGTCAACCCTGAATATTCAGAATCTCCTGTAGAACTCTACAACCCTTGTGGAGTCTATTCGCGTTTGGGAACGACTGTAGAGAATTTTGGTATATTACTTAAAAGTGAAATATTAAATAAGATTGATGGTCTCCATTTTCATGCTCTTTGTGAACAAGACTCTTCTGCACTTGAAAATGTTTTAAAAGCCTTTGAAGAGAAGTTTGGAAAGTATCTAAACGCTATGAAATGGGTCAACTTTGGTGGGGGTCATCATATTACCCGTAAAGGTTACGACATAGAGAGACTCATAAGCATTATAAAGAGCTTTCAAAGTAGATACCCTCATTTACAAATCTACCTAGAACCTGGAGAGGCTGTAGGTTGGGAGACAGGAACTCTAGTAACTTCTGTTTTAGACATCGTTCACAATGGCATAGACATAGCCATACTAGACACATCTGCAGAAGCCCACATGCCTGATACTATTATTATGCCCTATAGAGCAGAAGTACGAAATGGTGCTAAAGCAAGAGAGAAAAAACATACTTATAGGTTAGCAGGAAACACATGCCTAGCAGGAGATGTTATGGGAGACTACTCTTTTGATAAACCTTTACAAATAGGTGACAAAGTAATATTTGAAGACCAAATGCACTACACCATGGTAAAGGCTACTACTTTTAATGGAGTACCTCTACCCTCCATAGCCATTAAGCGACTCAATGGCTCTATAGAAGTAGTTAAAGAGTTTGGATATGAAGATTTTAGAGATAGATTGTCATAATCTATACTTCTATTCTGCACCAAACAAAATATTTATCTTTACTTCATCTCCAACAGTCATATCACCTATTTTGGAAGTATCAGAAAAAGTTAAGCCAAAATCTTTACGGTTTATTTTTCCTGAGAGTATAAACATATTTTTAACATCAGCGACCAATGAGATAGTCATACTCACCCGTTTAGTTATATCCTTGATGGTTAAATCAGTCTCAAAGCTATTTCCATCTTGTTTTACCAACTCTAACTTCATTGTTGGGTACTTTTCAACCTCAAAAACTTTCTCTTTTAGGTGCTTGTCTCGATAGATATCATCTGTATCAATTGAAGCAGTTTTAACTTCACCTACAAATGAGCTAAAGGTACTGCTATTTTCATCATAATTATAGCTTCCTGAAAACTCATTGAATTTTCCCTCTACTTTTGCCACTACAGCATGGCGTATTTTAAAAGTCACCATAGAAGCTTTTGTATCTACCGTATATTCTGTAGAAAAAAGTGAAGTTAAACCTATTAATGTAAGTAATATTACATATTTAAAAAGTTTCATTATTTGTCCTTATATCTATAATAAATTCATTTTACTATAATGCAGCTAAAAAATAATTTGATATAATACTATTTAATTTTTTCAGACAACGGAATCCAATGATACAACTAACAAATCTAAGCAAAAGCTTCGGTGGACAGACACTATTTAAAGACCTTAACCTCAGAATGAACTCTAACCAAAAAATAGGACTTATAGGGCGTAATGGTTCAGGTAAATCTACACTTTTTAAAATTATTTTAGGTGAAGAGAGCCATGATAGTGGTGATGTATCTATTCCTAAAAACTATAAAATAGGAACACTAAAACAGCATTTGGTATTTACTGAGCCAACGGTTAGAGAAGAGTGTTCATTGGTTTTAAGTGAAGAGGAGCAGTATAACTTTTATAAAATAGAAAAAATTCTTTTTGGTTTGGGTTTTACAAGTGAAGATTTAGAAAAAGACCCCATGAGTTTTTCAGGTGGGTATCAAATACGAATCAATCTTGCCAAACTTCTAGCTACTGAACCCAACATGCTACTACTCGATGAGCCTACCAACTACCTTGACCTACTCTCCTTGCGTTGGCTTAAACAGTTTATTCGTAATTTTGATGGTGAGGTTATTTTGATTACTCATGACCGTGAATTTATGGATGCTGTTACTACTCATACTATGGGGATTCAGAGAAAATCACTACACATCATTCAAGGTGATACTAAAAAATATGATGAGACACTTACTCTTAGTGATGAGACTTATGAAAAAACCAGACAAAATCAAGAGAAAAAGCGTAAAGAGCTAGAGGAGTTCGTAGCCAAAAACAAAGCAAGAGCTTCAACTGCTGCTCTTGCTCAATCTAAACAGAAAATTCTTGATAAAATGGACGAAATGGAGAGCTTAGAGAGTGAGAGTAACCTAAACTTTAGCTTTAACTACAAAGAGACCCCAGCCAAGATAAATCTACGAGCTGAAAATCTAGCTTTTGGATATAAAGAAGATGAAAAGCTTTTTGAAAACCTCTCTTTTGTTTTAGAAAATGGAAAAACTTTAGCCATCATAGGTAAAAATGGTAAAGGTAAGTCAACACTTCTAAACTATATAGCTGGAGAACTTCCACAACAAGGTGGAGAGCTAAAGTTTCACCCCTCTACAAGCATGGCACACTTTGGACAGACCAACATTGAACGGCTCAACACCTCTAATACCATTATTGATGAAATATCCTCTGTTAGTTTAAAACTTGGTATTGCCCAGACTAGAAGCATCTGTGGAACCATGATGTTTTCAGGTGAGTTAGCTGACAAAAAGATATCTGTTCTTTCAGGTGGAGAGAGAAGCCGTGTTATGCTTGGTAAAATCATCGCTACAGAGGCTAACCTACTGCTACTAGATGAACCTACCAACCACTTAGATATGTACTCCATAGACTCACTCTGTTCTGCCATAGAGGAGTTTAAAGGCTCAACTATAATGGTTACCCACTCTGAGATGCTTTTACGACGTTTGGCTGATGCTTTGATTATTTTTCATAAGGGTGGTGCAGAATATTTCGATGGAAGCTACGATGAGTTCCTAGAAAAAATAGGTTGGGAAGAAGAGAGCGTAGGGGTCAACCCAAAATCAACAAAACCAAGCAAACCAAAAATCGACAACAGAGAGAAAAAACACCTCAAAAAAGAGCTAACAATGGCTAGAAGTAAAGAGAACGCCCCACATAAAAAAGAGCTAGAGTTTTGTGAAGAGAAAATTATGGAGCTTGAAGAGCAACTAGAGAGCGAAAATGAAAAGCTAACAGAAGCTTCAAACACTGCTGATAACTCTAGCATAATAGAAGCCTCGCAAAATATAGGAAAACTTCAAGCTGAAATTGATGAACTCTTTGAACGCTTAGAAGCAGCGTCTAATGAACTGGATGCAATTGAGGAGAAATATGCTCCTCAATTGGCGAAACTAAAGTAGAACTATTTTTTATTTTCCAACAGAGACTTTGCATTCCTTAATTCATGATAACGAGGTATTTGTTTTAATAAAGTTCTATATTTATCCAATGAACTTTCTAAAAAAATACTCTTTAAATCCAAATCTTTTTTAGCCCTGTTTACCTCATCTGTATAGATATAGGTTCTTCTTAAATATCTATTACACTTATCTGCTAAAGCATCATCTTCTATCATATAAACTTTCTTACCTAAACTCTCACTAAGTTTAGTTAAAGCTATTGAACTACTAACAGCATTTTCATAGTAAATTTTAACTCTTTGAATATTTTTTTCAAGTTTTTCTATCTCTTTTATAAGTTGTGTACCTAGTAAAATAAGATGTTTTCTACGCTTGTTTTTCTTTTTACCTACACCAAAAGAGCTATAGAGAAACCTACTAACAATTCCCTCCTCTTTTTTAAGTTTTAAAAGTGTATATTCTATGGCTTCATAAAGTTTTTTATTAAATTTATATCTTGATGCTAACTCTTTTTTACTTTTTGATAAGTTTTCTATAAACAGCTTTTTTAATATATTTTCAAATACCTCTTCATTGCTATTTAAAAGCTTATCAATATTCATACTTAATGACATGTAAACTCCTTTAATAAATTTATTATAATCAAAAAACTTTAAGAAAGAGTTTTTGATATAATTACATATATTAAAAACTGGAATAGAAATGATTACAACAGCCTTTCCCTACTTAAGCCTTTTAATTTTTATAGCTTCACTGCTTGTATATATACAAACTAAAACAAAAGCCAACTTTTTTGAATACTTACCTGCCATCGTTATTTTATACTTTTTGGTAATGACCCTTTCTACTTTAGGTCTATGGGAGAAAACCGATGAGATAAACTCTGCCTATAAAGCCTTTAAGTCAAATCTTCTTCCTGCCATGATATTTTTAATGCTACTTCAAAGTGATATACGAAAAATATTTCAACTTGGAAAAAAAATTCTACTTACTTTCTTTCTAGCATCGATTAGTATCTCCTTAGGATTTATCATTATGTTTGCCATTATGAATGGCTTCTTTGAAGAGGGGGCATGGAGAGCCTTTGGTGCATTGAGTGGTTCATGGATGGGTGGTACGGGTAACATGGTTGCTATTCAATCAGCACTGGAACTGCCTGACTCTAAAATGGGTTATGTATTACTTATTGACTCTATCGACTATGCTATTTGGGTTATGATTCTTTTAGCCCTTGTCCCTTTTGCAAAAGGTTTTAATAAATGGACAAAAGCAGATGGTGACATCTTAGAGAAATTAAGCTCTACACTAGATATCCAAAAAGAGAAAGAGCATATAAACTTTCCTTCTCTTTTTATGATGCTCGGTCTAGCCCTTATGGTCTCCGTAGTAGCTCAACAGGTAGCACCCCTACTTCCTACTACAAGTTTTTTAACCAATACCACTTGGATAGTCATCTTTGCTACTCTAGCTGGTATAGCTTCAGGAATGACTCCCCTTAGTAAAGAAGCCTCTGCCGAACCCTTAGCAAATATCATGCTCTATCTCATCGTTGCCCTCATCGCTTCACGTGCCAATTTTGCAGAACTTGCACAAGCTCCTCTTTATATTATGGCTGGTTTTATGATTATTCTTATTCATGCTATGGTTATGGTTATTTTTGCCAAAATCTTTAAACTGGACTTATTCTCTTTAGGGGTTGCCTCTTTAGCCAATATTGGTGGCGTTGCCTCAGCCCCTATTTTAGCTGGTGCTTACCATAAGGCTCTTATTCCTATTGGGGTGCTTATGGCAATGATGGGCTACATAGTAGGAACATTTATGGGCTTGGGTGTTTCACAAGTGTTAAAGCTTATTGCAATGTAGGTTCGGTAACACCTAACATCTATTATTTAAAGTTTAAAACATTATAATATTTTATTACAAAGGAAATTTATGGAAAACCAAGAAACCCAAAAAACATTCACCGAAAAATTCAAAAACAGAACCATTCAAGGGCTATTTTGGATTCTACCCATCGCAGCAATTCTTATGATAATCTTTTGGCTTTATGAGAAGATAGACCTTATAGTCAATTCATTTTTAAACCTCATCGGAGTTAACCCTCAAAACAATGAATTTTTATGGATAGTTGGTGTAGTTTTTGTTTTTATTCTTATTTTGTACATCATTGGTTACCTTATTAAGACTCAAATAGCCCACTATGTAGAGTCTCTCTTTCATGACATTCCTGGGTTCTCAACACTCAAAGACATTATAGGAATTTTCAACTCTTCAAAAGAGGGAGCCAACAAAGTTTTGGTAGTTGCCATAAGAGGTTTTGCCACAGAGGGGTACAACATAGGGCTTATGTATTCACAAAAAGAGAGCATCATAAAAGACCACTATACCGTAACGCTCTCTATGACCCCCATCCCAAATGGTGGATATATGTTTGAGGTGCATAAAGACAATATCTTTATTATCGAAAATGCAACCTTTGATGACAATTTACAATATCTACTCTCTATGGGGGTAAGAAGTATCGCCGAAGTGCTTCATGTAAAACCTAAAAGCATCGAAGAGATGCAAAGCATAAGTGAGTGGCTAAAAGAGAATCCTCAAGATTAACGCCCCTCTAACCAATTTTGCTCAACATTGACCAAAATTGGATTTTGTTGTTTAAACTCATTTTCATCAAAAACAAAACGAAAATTATCCATATACTCTACCAAAATTTCGTAGGCTTCTTGAATCTCCTGAAATTTTTCTGTGGAGCCACCCTCCATATCTGGGTGGTATTGTCGTGAGAGCTTCAAGTACTTTTTGCGTACATACTCTCTACTGGTTAAAGAGAGAAGCTCTAAACTCTCTACTGCCTCTTTAAACTCCTCTAAACTTACTTGATGCACAGAAACAGTCTACTTCTTATTCTTTAACTCATTGATAGTCTCTTCTGCTTTAACCAATACAGACTCAAACTCTAACAGTTCTCTATTTTTCTTATCTAAAAGATTTTTAAGTTCTCTAATTTGATTCTCACCAAAAGTACTGCCTTTATCTTGATTAGTCATTGCATCTGTTTGAAGGCTTTTTAATGTATTTGATGTACTCTCAAGAAGAGAAATTTTCTTCATTAGTTCACCTTTTAATTCTCTATTTTTCATAGAATATTCAGCAACTAGAGCCTTCTCTTTTTCATACTTTACCTCTAACTCTGCAAGTTCAATACTTAACTTACTATCTTGCTTACTATCTAACTCATCCCATAGTTCATTATCTCTATAATTTTCTTGACTCCCGAGGGCTTTTGCAAACAACCATCCAATCAAAAACCCCAACAACAATGCTATTACTAAACACAATACTATTTTCCCTATTATTTCTATCATCCTATTTCCTTTTTATCTCTATTTCTACACGTCTATTAAGTTCGCTGTATGGCTTGTCTCCATAAAGCAGTTCACTTTCACCAAAACCTTTTGCTACGATGTTTTTAAGTGGAATTCCATGTTGTCCCAAGTATTTTTTTACACTTTTAGCACGTTCTTCACTTATCCAAAGGTTGGTTTTTGCTTTACCACTTGCATCGGTATAACCTTTAACTACTATTTTAGAATTTGGTACAGTTTTTAGAAGTTTTACTACCTTATTCAATGTAGCTTTACTTTTACTTGTAAGCTCTGCTTTGTTTTTATAAAAAGAGATATTACGATTTGTAATTTTCGAGATACTTTTTTGAACAGACGCAATGCTTTTACTGTTTACTTTTTTATTGCTTTTCTTTTTAACCTCTACTTTTTTATTAGCCACTTTGTTACTATGTGCTTTTTCTGTACTCTTTTTCTCTTGTTTCTTTTTAGACTTTTCATTATCTACAAGAGGCTTATTGTCTTCTATAGGAAGATTTTTATCTACTTCCTCTACCTTCTCAACATGTTTAACTTTTGGATGCTCTCTTAGTGTTATCTCTTCTTTGTTTTTAAAAACAGTTCTCATGACAGTTTTATGTGAAACATTCTCTTCTTCTACCGTACTATTTTTAGTAAAAGTTTTGTTTTCATTTTCCTCAGTACTCTCTTCAACTGTTGCTTTATTAACAGGGACTGCTTTTTTCTCAGGCTCTTTTGCTTTAACTTCAGCCTTTAATGGAATCTCATTTTTTGCTATCTCTTTTTGTACACTTTCTAAATCATATACAGGTTCATCTCTCTTCTCCAACTCTGATATTACATCATTTTTTTCATTTATAAATTCATCTTGATGAGCATACAAACAAAGTAAAATAAGTAAAATAGAAGCTACTAAACCATATAAAAGTATCTTGTTACTCTCTTTCATCTATCTAATCCTTTTTTAACTTTGGGAGTATACTATTATTTAGCTTTTTTCTCTTCTATTTTACCATCACAAAGGGTTGCTTTTATCGTAGTTGCAAACGATATTGTTACATCATTCCATGTCTTTCCCTTATGTAAATCGTAACAACTTTTATTGATACTGCTCAATGCAGACTGAGCTTGAAAGTCAAATATATCTATAGTCCCTATAGCTTTGAAATTCTCTTTCTCATAATGATAACTCATAGGAATAACTAAACTCTTCTCATTCATGCTTATATTAACATCAAGTGTACCAGTATAAGGTTCTCCTTTTTCACGTTTTTTTGCTTTTATTCCAACTATTTTACCTTCTATAGTTTTCCCATTAAGCTTTCCAAAAAAACTCTCAACTAAAGTTTTATCTCGCCCTTCATTTTTTGTATCTATTTTAGATATATCTATAGAGACAGTAGAGCCTACCAACAACTCTTTAAAGTTCTTACCCTCTTTTTTATTGGCTTTATACTCTACAGAAGTAAACTCCCCAGCCACACCAAGCTTTGCTAGTGTTTTGTATGCTTTCCATGTTACATTCATCTCATTAGACTGAACTAGAATGCACCCCCCTGCATAACTCAATGTACCAAACGCTAAAAACGCTAAAAGTATTTTTTTCATCATTTATCCTTTTTTATGAACTAGACTTCTTATGTACCCCTATATGTTAAAGATATTTTTTAGTATGCATTAGATTTTACTGAACAGACTCGAAGTCCTAGCCTTAGCTAAGTCAAGAGGATATTCAATGAAATATGATGTGCAATAAAGAATAGACTCATTTATAGGAGTACACAAGAAGTCTATTATACTTATAACTTATTATAATATAGTTATTCTTGAGTATATTTATGTAAAATAATTAGATTTTATTAAGAAGGGTGAAGTCTAATGCATACACCCCATA
>Ga0256832_1000963_pt1 | contig 19251 bp, 15 predicted proteins | sample 134614metaG_FD_190534 | JGI IMG/M metagenome (GOLD analysis project Ga0256832, IMG submission 190534) | Hydrothermal vent microbial communities from Lau Basin, Pacific Ocean - 134-614 | ecosystem: Environmental > Aquatic > Marine > Hydrothermal vents | place: Pacific Ocean: Lau Basin | collected...
CCCATAAATGGGGCTGCGGCGCATGTCGCGCGCCGCAGGAAGCCGGGTTCACCCGGCGTCGTTTCGTAGCCCGGAGCTTCAGCTCCGGGTGGCCGAGGCCGAAAACACCTGATTTCAAAATGCGTTTGGTTTAAACTGGAAGCAAAATGAAAGACGATTCTCTGACCGCGCTGCCGCCCGCAGGTTCACCTGCGGGCTAAAAACGACGCCCCATAAATGGGGCTGCGGCGCATGTCGCGCGCCGCAGGAAGCCGGGTTCACCCGGCGTCGTTTCGTAGCCCGGAGCTTCAGCTCCGGGTGGCCGAGGCCGAAAACACCTGATTTCAAAATGCGTTTAGTTTAGTTACAAAAATTTGCGATGCGAAGCATCCGTGTCATCTGCGTTCTCATTTTCATCGGTATCGGCGCGGGCTTGCCCGCCGTCGGAGTGCTTTGAACGTAAGATTCATGATGACCGCACAAGCCACGCGAGATCACATTCTGGAAGAAGCCACGCGGCTGTTCGTCGCTGAGGGCTATGTGGGGCTGTCCATGCGCCAGTTGGCCGAGCGCGTGGGCGTGTCTAAAGCCGGATTGTATTATCATTTCAAGGACAAGGAAAGCCTGTTTCTGGCCATTCTTACCGAGAATCTGTTGGAGATCGAGAAGATCATCCAGCAGGCCCGGGCGGCGGGATCATCCACGCAGGACACGATCGAACGCATCTTCCGCGGCATCTTCGCCCGGGCGCCCGAGCAGCAGGCCATCATCCGGCTGGCCAGCCAGGAGGCCGGGCGCTTGCGCCCCGAAGCCCGGCAGGCTTTCCGCCAGCTCTATCACGAGAAATTCCTCCTCCAGATTCGCGACATCCTCCAGGAAGGCATCGACGCGGGGGAATTGCGAGCCATGGATGCGGGCCAGGCGGTGTGGATTCTGTTGGGAATGATGTACCCCTATTTTTATCCCTCACACCGGGCGGAGATGGGCGATCCTCAGGCCGCGCTGGCGATGATGATCACGATCTTTTTCGAGGGCGCGAACGCGCCAGTACACTCACCCCATGAAAATGGGAAAGCCGATCCCTGCTGACGCTATGCGAGTTTTCGTCAGTGAAAAATAAAGGCGGCAGGTGGCAGGTGACAGGTTGCAAATTTGTTTCACCCGCCACCTGCTACTTGCAAACTTGCCACACACTCAGCCGATGAGCTGCTTGAAGCGCTCTTCCGATTCGGCCTGGACTTTGTCGTGGATGCTCTGGCCATGGCTGTCCATGGTCACCACGACGGGGAAATCCTCCACCCGGATGACCCACATGGCCTCGGGCACGCCGAAATCGAGTTTGTAGACGTCGATGACCTCTTTCACCGATTGGGCGATGAGGGTGGCGGCGCCGCCGATGGCGTGGAAGTAGACCGCGGGCTGCTCCATGCAGGCTTTCAGGGTGTTCTTGCCCATGCCGCCCTTGCCAATGACGCCTTTCAGGTTGAAGTGCTTGATGACCTCGGCCTCGTACACTTCCTCCCGGATGCTGGTGGTGGGCCCGGCCGCCACAAAGCTCCAGGAGCCGTCGTCGTTCTTCCTGACCACGGGCCCGCAGTGGTAGATGACGCCGCCGTTGAGCAGCACCTTCAGCTTTTCATGGAGCGCGATATCCTCGGGATCCGTGGGCTCGTTGCGAATGAAGTGTTCGATCATGTATTTGTGGGCGGCGTCGCGGCCGGTGACAATGACGCCGTTGAGATAGACAGTGTCGCCGACGTGCAGCGCCCGGATTTCCTCGTCGGGAATGGGGACGGTTAGCCTATGCATAGCTCACCTCCATGACTTGGCCATCTTGCAGGGGGACGTTCATTTCGGCGCGGCGATTCGCCCAGCACATGTAGGCGATGGTGACGAAGTAACTGGCGGGCAGGCGATGGGCGACGCCCACCTTCACGCCCAGCACCGTGGTCTTGCCGCCGAAGCCCATGGGTCCGATGCCCAGCTCATTGGCCTCTTCCAGGATGCGTTCTTCCAGGGCGGCCAGTTCGGGGTTGGGGTTGACGTCATCGATTTTGCGCAGGAGCTGTTTCTTGGCCACGATGTAGCCCGTGCCCCGATCGCCGCCGATGGCCACGCCCAAGACGCCGGGCGCGCAGCCTTTGCCCTGGGCCTGGAGCACGGCGTCCAGCACAACGCGACGCACGCCTTCCAGGTCGCGGCCTGCGCCCAATCGGGCGTTGGGCAGCTTGTATTGGGTGGAGACGTTTTCGCTGCCGCCGCCTTTGAGTTGCAAGGTGATGAAGATGCGGTTCTCCTCCCATTCGTGGAAGTGGATGGTGGGGAATTCGATGCCCAGGTTGTTGCCGCTGTTCTTGCCGGTGAGACTGTCCACCGCGTTGGGGCGCAGGTAGGCTTTGGCCGTCGCCTGGGCCACCGCCTCGTGGATCTGGTCGGTCAGCATACGGGTGGAGACGCCGAAGGGGTAATGGACTTCGAAGATAGGCGTGCCTGTATCCTGGCAGATGGGCGTGCTGTTTTCGCGGGCCATCTCGACATTCTTGAGAATCGCCGCCAACGCCTGTTCCGCCGCGGAACCTGGCTCCTCTTGCGCCCGTCCCCGCTCCAGCGCCGCCACCATATCCTCGGGTAACACCGTCGCCGCCCTTCGCACCAGCTCCAACAGAGCGTCGCTCAGGTCGAATTGAATCGGTTTGTTCATAGGAGCCTCCAAAAGAAGGTGAATGGAAAACGGACAACGTCGTCTGTTTTTTTGCCCCTTAACCTTACCATCAAACCCCGAAATTGTACGAATTCCTACAGGCTTTTGGCGTTCTTCTGGCAGGAAAGCTGCTTTGAAAATAGGATTAGGGAACGCAGATGACGCAGATTGAGACGGATGAACGCAGATGAAAAAGAAAAATCTGTGAAAATCATCTGCGTAAATCTGCGATGCGAAGCATCCGCGTTATCAGCGTTCCTATTTTCGTTCGTATCGACGAGCTATCGCTCGTGTCGCCTGCTATGAAAATAAAATAATCAGTGTAACTGCTAACGTACTTGACTTTAGACCACCAAAAGCCACGAAGGCTCGAAGTTTTTCGAAGACACGAAGGAAAAACAATGAAAAATACGTCGTGCCTTCGCTTTTCTTCGTGTCTTCGTGGCAAAAAGTGGTCGCGATACCTTAGTAGTTACTAATCAGTGAACAGTTATCAGTAATCAGTGGAAATCTGCGAAGCATCTGCGAAAATCTGCGTTCCCATTTTCATTCGTATCGGCGCGGGCGCGACCGCCCTCTTCCATTCTTGACAATCTCCCGCGTTGTTTATATCATCCCTCTGTCTGTTTTGTCATTTTTGGCAGCTGTTTACAAAAAGCCGAACGTTTCGCGAGTTCATCCATCAACGTTTCTTGAGCAATAACGCTCTCGATGAGGAGAACGCCATGGCGCAACAATCGACCGCTTATGTTCCGTCAGGAAGGATGACGGGCGCGCGTAAACGGGCCATTCGGGAGGCCATGACGGGGTATTTGTTCATTTCCCCGGCGACGATCCTTCTGACGGTCTTTGGACTTTTCCCTCTCTTTTACGCTTTTTACATCAGTCTCCATCGTTGGCGCATCAAGAAAGGGCCGTTTTTGGGGATCAAGAATTACACGAAGGCCTTGGGCGATCCCATCGACATCTTCTGGTTCCTGGTGGGGGTGGCGCTTTTGTTCCTGGCATGGTTTATCTGGCGAAATATGGTGAAGGAGCATCGCGCCTGGGCGATGGCGTTGAAGTTTCTGGCGGTGATCATCCTGATTGTGGGGGGCTGGGCGGCCATAGCCGGCTTCGGCAGGATGGTGGATAGCGGGGACAGGCAGATGTTTGAATCTTTTGTAATCACGGTGTTCTATGCGGTGGGCGTGGTGCCTTTGCAGTTGGCCGGCGCGTTGTTGCTGGCGGTCATGCTCTACCAGAATATCAAGGGCAAGGATTGGTACCGGATGATCTATTTCATGCCTTATGTGACCATCACTGTGGCTTCGGCGGGCGTGTTTCGGGCCATTTTCTCCCGCCGTCCCGAGTCCATTGCCAACCAAATCTTTGGATTGTTGGGCGTTCCGCCGCAGAAGTGGCTTCAGGAGCCTCATGGCATTTGGGACCTCATCTTCGGGCATTTTGGCGTCAATCTGAAACAAGTGCTCTTGGGATGGGGATTGGATCCCTTCCTGGTGTTCATCCTGCTGGGCCCGTCCCTGGCTCTGATCTCCATCATGATGTACAACCTGTGGGTCTTCATCGGGTATGACGCCGTGATCTTCCTGGCTGGATTAGGGTCCATTCCCTCGGATCTGTACGAGGCCGCGGAGATCGACGGCGCCAATCGCTGGCAGATTTTCCGTCATGTGACCCTGCCCCTGCTCTCCCCCACCATCTACTTCCTCACCGTGATCACGGTGATGGGCGTATTCAAAGCCATCAATCACGTGCTGGTGATGCGGGAGCCCGCGGCCCGCGGCACGGTGGACACGGCCAGCCTCTACATTTTCGACCAATTCTATCTTTCCACTCGCTTTGGCTACGCCTCGGCCATCGCCATGGTCCTGTTCGTCGTGATCCTGCTTCTGACCTTCGTCCAAAACCGCATCGCCCAACGGAGGGTCTTCTATGGCTAGTTCGACTTCCACCATTCAATCCAAAACCGGTGCGCAGATGGCGGAGAAACAGCCTGTCTCCTTTTGGCATCGCTACAAGGTCGGGCGTATTTTGCTCTATCTGGCGCTGACCTTTGGGGCTATCGTCGCTGTCACGCCTTTCGTGTATATGATTCTGGGCTCCCTGCTTACGCGTGGCGAGATGATGCTTCGCAAGCTCTGGCCCCGTGACCCTATCGCCGGGTTGCAGAATTATGTGCAGGCCTGGAATGAGGCGAATTTCAATGAATACTTCGTGAACAGCGTGCTCATCACCACCATCACCATCGTGGGGATGCTGGTGGTGTGCGTGTTGGCCGCGTATGCGTTCGCCCGTATCAAGTTCCCTGGCCGGGATGTCATTTTCGGCGTCTTCCTGGCCACCATGATGATTCCCGAGACCATTCTGCTCATCCCCAACTTCCTCATCGTCAACCGTCTGGATAAATTGATGAGGCCCATCGGGTTGCCCTGGCTGAACAACTGGCCTTCGCTGACGATTCCTTTCATGGCCAGCGTCTTCGCCATCTTCCTCCTGCGTCAGTTTTTCACCACGATTCCCGATGAACTGTGGGATGCAGCCCGCATCGATGGCGCCGGGCATGTGCGTTTCATGGTGCAGGTCGTGCTGCCGCTGTCGAAGGCGGTGTTGTTCACCGTGATTATCTTCCAGTTCATCGGCTCCTGGAATGCGCTGGTGTGGCCTCTGGTGGTGACCAGCAAACCGGACTGGCGCCCGATTGCCGTGGGGCTTTACAGCTTCATCTCCGAGGCCGGGCCCGAATTGCAACTCATGCTGGCGGGCGCAGTGATCACCACGGCGCCGGTGCTCATCCTCTATTTCTTCACGCAGAAGCAGTTCACCGAAGGCATCGCCACCACGGGCCTGAAAGGATGATGAAATTGGCCATGGTCAATTGCGAATTGTCCATGGCTCACGTATAATCTGGAGTAACTGCTAACATATCCCAGTTAACAAACCACAAAGGGCACTAAGGCACGAAGAACACGAAGAAAAAATGTAAAAATTCTCTTTGCGCCTTTGCGTCTTCGTGTTCTTAGTGGTTTTCGGGTGATGACCTTAGTAGTTACAATTTGGATGCAACTCTGTCCTTCGCGGGCGATTGCATAAACTTTGTTCCCATTGCGTTTCCACCCTTCATTCGTTTCTCTAAGGAGGAGAAATTACTCATGAACAAACGCACCCTTATCCTGATCACGCTCCTGGCGCTGGTGACGGCGGTCGTGCTGTCGGCCTGCTCCCAGCCGACGCCTCAGGTCATCAAGGAGACTGTCGTGGTCGAAAAAGAGGTGACCAAGGTCGTCGAGAAGGAAGTCGAGGTGACCAAGGTCGTCGAGAAAGAGGTGGTAGCCACGCCTACGCCCAGTCCGGCGGAGATGGACCCCCTGGCGAATGTGGATCCCAGCGGTCAGACCGTGACCTATTGGTATCAGCATAGCCGCTCCCGCGAAGAAGGTCTGAAGAAGATGATCGATCGCTTCAATCAGACCAACGAGTGGGGGATCACGGTGAATGGCGAGTATCAGGGTCATTATGGTGAGATCTACAAGAAGATGCTGGCGGCCATCGCCTCGGGCGAGGTGCCCAGCCTGGTGGTTGCTTACCAGAATCAGGCCGCGGCCTGGCAGCTTTCCGACGCCCTGGTGGACATGAACATCTATGTGAACAGTCCCAAGTGGGGTTTCTCTCAGGAAGAGCTGAATGATTTCTTCCCCGCCTTCCTCCAGGCCGACATCAGCAAGCAATTCAATGGCATGCGCCTTGGCTTCCCCCCCAACCGCTCCATCGAAGTCATGTATTACAACATGGACTGGCTGAAGGAGCTGGGGTATGATGCGCCGCCTCAGACCTGGGAAGAATTCCGCGAGATCGCCTGCAAAGCCAAGGAGCAGCCTTTCTCCAAAGGCCCGGGCGAAGGCATGGGCTATGAAATCTCCACCGACGCCTCCCGCTTCGCGTCCATGGTCTTCAGCCGCGGCGGCGATTTGATGAACGAGGATCAAACTGCGTTTACGTTGAATACGCCTGAGGCCCGCGACGCCATGAGCTTCATGCAGAAGCTGTATCAGGATGGCTGTGCGGACATCATCGCCGAGAAATATGGCGATCAGGCGGACTTCGGCGTGGGCAAGCTCATGTTCACCATCGGCTCCTCCTCCGGTCTGCCCTACTACAAGTCAGCGGTCAATGATGGGGCCCAATTCAACTGGTCTGTGGCTGCGTTGCCCCACACCACGCCCGATCCTGTGGTGGACATCTACGGCGCCAGCCTCAGCATCCCCAAGACCACCGATGAGGAGCAACTGGCGGCATGGCTGTTCGTCAAATGGTTCACCGAGCCCGAACAGCAGGCGGAATGGGCCAAGATCAGCAATTACTTCCCTGTACGCAAGTCCACCGCAGCCGAACTGGGCGACTACTTCGCCGAGAATCCGGCCTACGCCACTGCATTCGGCCTGCTGAAGTACGGCAAGGTGGAGCCGCCCGTGGCCGGTTACGACGTGGTCCGCAACAAGATCTCCGAAGCGTACAACGCGATCCTCGAAGGCGCGGATGTGGAAGAGACGCTGGCTCAGCTTGAGAAGGAAGCCAACGAGATTCTGGCTGAAAACCAGCCCTAAGCTTTTCCCCACCCAAAAATAAAAGCCCTGGAGGTTCGCCCTCCGGGGCTTTTTTGTCGTGCAGTCGTTTGGTCGTGCAGTCGTGCAGTCGTCTAGTCGCGCAGTCGATCTGTCGTGTTTGGAGCCTGTTATGAGCTTATCGCTAATTCGATGCACCTTTGTGGATGACGTGCGTTTCAATTCGCCGCGGAGGCTGATGCGACGGATCCACACGGATTTTTACTGAAAAAGATGACATCCTTTTGAAAAAATCCGCGAAAATCTGCTTCATCCGCGTTATCTGCGGCGAATTTTAACGTCCGATGCGGCGATCCTGACCTTGTGTCCCCTGTGGAACCTCTGCGCCCTCTGTGGTCCTAAATGATTTTCAGCTCGGGCGCGGAGGGCATGCGCAACATGCTGACCTGGGCGGCCAGGCGCTGGGCCAGCTCGCGGAAGGCCTGCGCGGTTTCGGAGTCGGGAGCGATGGCGACGATGGGTTTGCCCATGTCACCGCCTTCGCGCACCCGCTGATCCAGGGGCAACCGTCCCAGGAAGGGGACGCCCAGCTCCTGCGCGGCCCGCTCGGCGCCGCCGTAGCCGAAGATTTCGTAGCGGTTGCCTGTGTCGGGGGCGATGAAGTAGGCCATGTTCTCGATGATGCCCAGGACGGGCACGTTGAGTTGTTTGAACGCGGTGAGACCGCGACGGGCGTCGGAGAGGGCCACGTCTTGCGGGGTGGAGACGACGACGCCGCCGGTGAGGGGCACGGATTGGGCCAGGGAGAGTTGGGCGTCGCCCGTGCCAGGAGGCATGTCCACGATCATGTAATCCACCGGCTCCCAGTTCACATCGGTGAACATCTGACGGATGGCGGAGTGGAGCATGGGCCCGCGCCACAGGGCCGCCTGGTCGGGTTTGAGCATGAAGCCCATGGACATGACCTGGATGCCATACACGCGGGCGGGATTCAGTTTCTGGTTGGTGGGAGGGGGCATGTGGGTGACGCCCAGCATCTGGGGCACGTTGGGCCCGTAGATGTCCGCGTCGAGAATGCCGACTTTCGCGCCCATCTGGGCCAGGGAGATGGCCAGGTTCACGGCGACGGTGGTCTTGCCCACGCCGCCCTTGCCGCTGGCGATGGCGATGATGTTTTTGATGGGCAATTGCAGTTGCCCGAAGATGCGGTCGTCCGCGGTGACGTCCGCGTCCAGCTTCACGTTGACTTTTTCGACGCCAGGCACCTGCATGATGGCCTGACGCACGTCGTTCTCGATCTTGCCCTTGAGGGGGCAGGCGGGCGTGGTCAGCATGATGGTGACGCCCACCTGACCACCGTTGATCTGGATGTCTCGCACCATGTTCAGGGTGACGAGATCCTGGTGGAGTTCGGGCTCCATGACCGTGCCCAGGGCGGCGAGGATAAGTTCTTCGGTGGGTTGGATGCTCATAATGGAAGTCCTTTGATGTGGGGTTGTGTGTGGGAGGGGCTATTGGTTGGATTGTGAAAAAGGGGGAAGGGTTACGGTCAGTAATCAGTGATCAGTAATCAGTAAGTGGTCTTCGATGAGTTGGCGGGCGACGCGGCGGCCGATCTCCACCGCGAAGTTGGTGCCTCGATCCCAGGGATAGACCTGGCTCATGCTGGCGAAGTAGAGGCCCGGCAGGGGCGTGCGCAGGGGCGGAATGTTTTGGGAGTGGTTGACGGGGGGAATGGGCTGGGCGTAGCGGGTGCGGAAGAGCCACACGTCTTTCACCCAATCGGGCCGGAAGTCAGGGTTGAAGCGGGCCAGCGCGGGCAGGAAGATGTCGGCGAGTTCGTCCCGGCTCATGTCGAGATAGGGGTGATCCTGAGGCAGGTAGTCGCCCATGTAGATGAGATGGTCGCCGCCGTAATGTTCGGGCGGGATGAAGTTGGTGTGCTCCACCATGGCCAGGTAGGGGAAGCCCGCTTCTTTGGGCAGATTGTGCCAGTAGTAGTCGGTGAGTTTGTGCTTGAGGCTGGCGATCATGACCACGGCGCCCATGGATTTCAGCGCCCGCAGCTTCGCGGTGTACTCGTCGGGAAGGTCGGGCGTCATTTTAGTCATGGCGTGGGGGGAGCTGGTGGCGATGACCGCGTCGAAGGTCTCGGTTCCGGCCTCGGTGACGATGGCCCAGCGCCGGGTTTCTTCTCCTTTGGCGCGGCGGATTTGCTGCACGCGGGTGTGGTAGCGGATGTCGCCGCCCTGGGTCTGGATGACCGCGGCGAAGCGGTCGAAGAAAGCCTGGAATCCGCCCACGAAGGTCCCCAGGCGGGTGGTGCGGGTTTTGAGCCGGGCCCAGAGCCAGGCCATATTCACCACGTCCAGGTTTTCCTCGCCGAATTTGCCCACGAGAAGGGGACGCCAAAGCGCGTTGTACACGCGCTCGCCCACCCATTTCCGCATCCACGCATCCGCGGTGGTCTTCTCCAGGGGCTTCCACCAGGGGGTGAGGCGCAGGTAGAGGCCCACAACCCCGAAGCGGGCCACGTCCCAGATGGGGAAGTGCTTGAGGGTGAATTTGGCGGCCTCGGGGATGGAGTCCAGAGGCTGGAATTCGCCGTCGATGTAGACGACGGTGTAGGGGCGGGGGAAGAGGACGTCGTCGCTCCATCCCAGCTCCTCGATAAGCCCCAGCATGTGCCTGTCCGACTGAAACCAGTGGTGATAGAATTTCTCCAGGCTCCAGTCCCAGTGGGGGGCTTTGAAGCCCGAGGCGATGCCGCCCGGTTGAGGGAGGGTTTCGTAGATGACGACCTCATACCCGGCGCGGGTGAGGTCGTAAGCGGCGGAGAGGCCGGCCATGCCGGCGCCGATGATAGCGATGCGAGTCATGGTTTCATTTTACAATAAACAAGCTCGATTGCGACACTTTGCGGGGTCTCGCAATCGAGCCAGGCTTCGAAAGTCAGTGATCCGTGATCGGTGATCAGTAGTCAGCGGCTCGCCGATATGGATGAAAGTCTCACGCAAAGACGCAAAGTCGCCAAGACAAGTTTGCAAGTCGCAGGTGGCAGGTAGCAAGTAGAGCTATGCAAGCTGACTTGCCACTTGCGACTTGCCACCTGCAAACGCTTCTTTTCCCTTTGCGCCTTAGCGACTTGGCGTGAGATCGATGTCAGCCGTTGCCCTCTTCTTCGTTCTCCTCCGGGGTGGGAGCCTGTATCTGCATCTCCAGCACGCCCGAGGGCGCGGGGCCTTCGCCCGCGAGATAGGCTTCCAGCTCCTCTTTCGTCTTCTCGAACAGGGCGATGAGGTCCTCGTCCTCCCCCTTGAACTGCATGACGCCCTGGATGGAGCAGGCCTCACACCCCCGCATGAACTTGTAACTGCCGCTGTAACATTTCAGGCAGTTGTTGATGCGGATCATCATGAGGATGAAGGCCAGGGCGTCGGGATCGGTCTCCGACAGGTTCGAGACCCGATCCACGAGTTCGGCCCATTTCTCCCCGCGCAGATTCCGCAGCTTGCGAGCGACGGGGAAGGGGAAGAGGATTTCGGCTTTGGGGTACATGAAGGTGCGAGGGCGTGGCAGCGTGTGGGCGAGGGATCAGGGGACGATGAAGGTTTCTTCGGGTTCCAGCACGGCGACGCCCACTTCCGCTTCCTTGATCATCCGTTCCTTGAGGTTGTTGATGTCGATTTCGATGTAGGGCCAGGTGTTGTAGTGGATGGGGAGGACGAATTTGGGCCTGATGAGTTGTGCGGCCCGAATGGCGTCGTCCGGCCCCATGGTGAAGTTGTCGCCCACGGGCAGGATGGCCAGGTCCACGTCTTCTTTGGCCAGGAATTTCATCTCCGCCACCAGCGCAGTGTCCCCCGCGAAGTAGATGGTCTTGCCGCTGTTCAGCCTGAGCAGGAATCCGCCCGGATCGCCGCCGTAAGTTCCATCGGGCAGGGAGGAGCCGTGATGGGCGACGGTCATCTTGGCGTAGCCGAAGGGAAAGGTATTGCCGCCGCCGATGTGCAGGGGATGGGTCTTCTCGACGCCGTGATTGCCCAGCCAGGTGACGATCTCGAAGTTGGAGATGACCAGGGCGCCGGTGCGCTTGGCGATGCTGATGGCGTCGCCCACGTGGTCGCCGTGTCCGTGGGAGATGAGGATAAAGTCAGGGTTGACGTCATCGGGCCCGATCTTGGCCATGGGATTGCCGGAGAAGAAGGGATCGATGAGGATGGTGTGACCGTCGCTTTCGACGGTGACGGTGGCGTGACCGTGGAATGTAACTTTGACCGGTTCAGTCATGATGCGCCTCCTGATTGGAAAGTAGAATTGGGATCAGGATTGGGGATCGCCGGGCCAAGACTGGCAGAGGCGGCAACACTGAGAACACGGATGAAGGGACACGGATAGGGATAAGAAATTTATCCGTGTTTCTGTAACTGCTAACGTACTTGACTTTAGGCCGCCAAAAGCCACGAAGGCTCGAAGTTTTTCGAAGACACGAAGGAAAAATCAAGAAAAATACGTCGTGTCTTGGCTTTTCTTCGTGTCTTCGTGGCAAAAAGTGGTGGCGATACCTTAGCAGTTACGTGTTTCTTCTTATCCGTGTTTTCGAGTTATGGCTTTTCCATTTACCGGGCCCAGACACGCTAACTATCTTCAGCGGATTTCTTGGGCGCGGCTTTCTTCGCGGCCGCGGCCTTCTTGGCTTTGGCCTCCGCGGCTTTCTTGGCCCGGGCCCGTTTGCGCTCTTCCTTGATGCGACGGGCCTCTTCCTCCGCCTCCCAGGCTTTGGGATAGAGGGCCGCGTAGTAGCTGGTGGGTACGGAGAGCTCCTCCAGGTCCAGGATCAGGCCGGGAAAGCGGTCATACACGGCCAGCTCATAATCGTGATTCATCTTGATGGAGTCGAAGGGGCAGAACTCCGCGCACAGGCCGCAACTCATGCAGATGCTGGCGTCGATGTAGAATTCCTTGGGCCGGGGGATGGGCTTGCCCTCTTTGGTCTGGTCGCGGACGATCCAGATGCATTGGGAGGGGCAGACCTTGCTGCAGATGCCGCAGGCGGTGCAGCGCTGCTTGCCGGTGTCTTCCTCATAGACCAGCATGGGGATGAAGCGGAAGTTCTCCGGCAGTTGGCGTTTTTCTTCGGGATATTGAATGGTGAAGATGCCCTTGACCTCGGGCGGCTGCTGCAACACCTTGCCCGCGGGCGTGGTAACCGAATTGATGTAACGCGAGGCCTGTCCGATGTCGTCGGTGAAGGTGGTGACCGTGCGTTTGAGGGTGGTGCTCAGGCCGCGAAGAATGCCGATTCCGAACATGGGAGGGTTCCTTGAGCAAAAATGGGGGCGTGGTTTGGATGTCGTCCTTGAAACCGGGGAAGATTCGGAAAAATCGGAATCGTAATGCGTGAAACGTAATCCGTAAAACCGTTACGCATCACGCATTACGCATTACGACATTCACTTCCCGCACAAAGTCGGCTTGAGGTGATTCCGGGAGGGGCGTGCGTGATGCGTCTACCGATCCACCTCGCCCAAGACGATGTCGATGGCGCCGAGGATGGTGACGATGTCTGCGACTTTGTAGCCGATGGACATGTGCTCCAGCGCGTTCAGGTTGATGTAGGAGGAAGAGCGCACATGATAGCGCCAGGGGTTGTCGCTGCCGTCGGAGACGAGGTAGAAGCCCAGCTCGCCTTTGGGGGTCTCCACCGCGGCGTAGGCGTCGCCCGCGGGGACTTTGAAGACGTAGGCGGGCTTCTTGTTCATGATGGGGCCGTCAGGAAGCTGCTCCAGGGCCTGCTGCAGGATGCGGATGGATTGGCGGATTTCGCCCAGGCGCACCAGATAGCGGGCGTAGACGTCGCAGCCGTCGTTGGTGACGATGTCCCAGTCGAAGCGGTCGTAGATGCTGTAGGGACGGGCTTTGCGCACGTCGTAGGGCACGCCCGAGCCGCGCAGCATCGGGCCCGACATGCTGGTGGCGATGGCGTCTTCGGGCGAGAGGTAGCCCACGCCGATGGTGCGCTCTTTGAGGATTTCGTTTTCGGTGAGGAAGCGGTCGAACTCATCCACTTTGGCGGGCAGACGGTTGTAGACCAGGTCCCGGGCGGTTTTCAGCCAGTCCTCGTCCACGTCCGCTTTGACGCCGCCGAAGCGCATGTAGTTCACCATCATGCGGCTGCCGGAGACGGCCTCGAACAGGTCGAGGATCAATTCGCGTTCCTCGATGGTGTACAGCGCGGGGGTGTAGAACGCGCCCAGGTCGTTCAAAAGGAAGCCGATGGCCCACAGATGGCTCTGCACGCGGGTGAGTTCCGCCATGATCACCCGCAGATATTCGGCCCGCTCGGGCGGTTTGGCCTTGTCCCCCAGCATCTTCTCCACCGCCAGCACATAGCCGAAGTTGTTGGCCATGTTGATGAGATAGTCCAGGCGGTCGGTGAAGGGGATGTTCATGAGCCAGGTGTTGCGCTCGCCGATCTTCTCGTGATTGCGGTGCAGATACCCCAACTCCGGCTCCAGTCCCACCACGGTCTCGCCATCCAGGGCCACGATCATGCGGAACACGCCGTGGGTGGAGGGGTGCTGCGGCCCCATGTTCACGACGATGCGGTCGGTTTTGATATGCTCGACCGTGACCGGCGGCTCGTGGATCTTGGGCAGGACGGGGGGCGGGTCCACGTGGGTGGCGGGGTCCCAGCCCTTGGGATAAATGATATTGTCGGCCCAGGGCGCCCGATCCTCTTCCCAGGCGTAATGGCCTTCGGGCCAGCGACTCTTGTAGGGTTTGTGATCCTGCTCGTAATAGGCTTCCTTCCAGTCCTTGCGCATGGGGTGGCCGTGGAAGCCTTCCCACAGGAAGATGCGGCGCAGGCGGGGATGCCCCTTGAACTTGATGCCGAACAGGTCGTAGGCCTCCCGCTCCTGCAAATCCGCGCCGGGCCAGACCAGGATCACGCTGGGCAGTTCGGGCTTGTCTTCGGGCAGGCGCACCCGCATGACCATGCCGTCGCCGCCGGTTTTCGTGTTGAAGAGGTGATAGACCACCTCGAAGCGGTCTTCTGGCGTGCGGCCTTTGTAGCCCTGATAATCCACCGCGGCCAGATTGGAGAGATAATCGTAGCCTTTTTCGTTGCGCAGAAAGAGCGCGAAATCGACGAGCTTGTCGGGGTTGACAACCACGTCGGTTTCCGTCCCTTCGATAACTGCGCCAGGCACAGCGTCGGCGAAGGGCAGGGGTTTCTCGACCGTCACGTCACTCATGAGTTGATCTCCTCCGCGGCGGCCGGTTCAGCCTCCGCCGCCATGGTGTACATGCGAATTTCCTCGGCCCGGTCGGGATCGAAGATGTCGGGGCCCAGCTTGGGGATGGTGATGGCTTTGGGCGTGGTCTTGCGATACCAGGGCACAGTTTTGATGGACTGCCGCGCGATCTTCTCTTGCAGCTTCATCAGACCGTAGAGCAGGGCTTCGGGCGTGGGCGGGCAGCCGGGCACGTAGACATCGACGGGGATGAGCTTGTCCACGCCCGAGACGACGTTGTAGCCTGCCTTGAAGGGCCCGCCGCTGGTGGCGCAGGCGCCCATGGCCAGCACATAGCGGGGCTCCGCCATCTGGTTGTAGAGCCGCACGATGGTGGGCGCCATCTTCTTGGTCACCGTGCCCGAGACGATCATCAGGTCCGCCTGACGCGGCGAAGGCCGCATGACCTCCATGCCGAAACGGGCGAGGTCATAGCGGCCTGCGGCGGTGCTGATCATCTCGATGGCGCAACAAGCAAGACCGAACAACATGGGCCACACACTGTTCTTGCGGCTCCAGTTGTACATAAAGTCCAGCGTGGTCAAAAAGACGTTGTTTTTGACTTCTTCGGGGATTGGATTGTCGTTTGCCATACCCTGATGATTCCTCATTGTATGATGGCGGCGGCGAGATGACGAACCATGCTGCCTGCCCTCATCCAGGCCGCCTTGTGCAGGCTCCATGCTGTCGTAGCATGACGCCTTTGGGGATATTGCGCAAGCGCGTAACTACCAACGCAGCGAGGTCAAAGACCACGAAGACGCGACGACACGAAGGCACGAAGGGGAAAAGTGGCGGGTGGCAGGTGGCAAGTAGCAGGTGAAAAACCTCGCAGCCAGAAGGACTTGCCACTTGTGACCTGCAAACTTGCAAACCTGCATTGTCTTCGTCCCCTCCCCCTGAGCGTAGCTCGGGGGGAGCCGGAGGGGGGCCGAGCCTTCGTGGCAAGGCATTTTCGAGGCCGAATCAGGCTGGCTGAGTAGTTCGACAATGTCACATTTCCTGCCCCGCCCGGAGCTCAAGCTCCGGGCTATGAAACGACGCCGGGTAAACCCGGCTTTTGGCGCACGCGATCCGCCAAAAGCCCCGTTTACGGGGCGTTGTTGCTAGCCCGCAGGTTTACTTACGGGCATTCTGGCACGAATATGACATTGTCAAGGTAGTTACGCAAGCACGCTGATTATAACAGCCCCTAAAGAAGGGTGTCAAGGTGAAAAAGCCTACAGTTCCAAGGGTAGCAGGGTTTTGGAAGGCTGTCGGTAAGGGGTCTCGCCCTTTCCTCTCTCCAACTGCTTTTTGTGATTTTCCCGCGCTTTCCATTACACTTCTCTGGACATCGCGTTGACTTCGTTTGCCACAGACTTACAAGGCCAATGTTGGACGAGTCAGCAATTCACGTGATGCGTAATGCGTAATGCGTGAGGTCATCACGCTTCACGTTTCACTCGTTACGCTTTTGGCTTCCCGCGTCGATGTGGCCACAAGCATTTTCGTCCTTATCGGCGCACTCTCTCGCCCCCTCGCCCTCTCGTAATCATGTTCTCCCCTGGCGACGCCTTCGGCCTGTACCGCATCGAACGGGAGATCGGTCGCGGCGGCATGGCCATCGTCTATCTGGCCTATCACCAGTGGCTGGATCGTCCTGTCGCGCTCAAGATTCTGCGCCCGGAATTCCAGCAGGATCATGAGCTGGTAGAGCGTTTCCTGGTGGAGGCCCGCGCCGCGGCTCGCCTGGAGCATCCCAACATTGTGGCGGTGTACGACGCGGGGGTGGTGGATGGCGTGCATTATCTGGCCATGGAATATGTGGAAGGGGAGACCCTGGCCGATGTGCTGGCCCGGGTGAATGGGCCGCTGCCCGTGGATTTCGTGGTCAGCGTCACCAATCAGGTGGCTTCGGCCCTGGATTACGCGCATCGCCGGGGCGTGGTGCACCGGGATGTCAAGCCCAGCAACATTCTGGTGGAGCCCAACGGCAAGGTGCGATTGACCGATTTCGGCATCGCCCACGCCGTGGGGTTGCGCACGCCCGAGCAGAAGGCCGCGGTGCTGGGCACGCCCGAATACATGTCCCCGGAGCAGGCCATGGGCCGCCCCGTGGACAATCGCAGCGATGTCTACAGCCTGGGCATTGTCGTCTACCACATGCTGACGGGCCAGCCGCCTTTCCAGGGGGAAACCCATCGGGAGATCCTCTACGCCCATGTGCATAAGCCGCTGCCCGATCCGCGGGCGCTGAATCCCGATCTGCCGCCCGACGTGACGCGAGTGTTGAACCGGGCCACAGCCAAGAATCCGGACGAACGATATCCCACGGCGGGCGCCTTCGCCCAGGCGTTGCGGCGGGTGTTGCGCCCCGCCCGGGCTGAGCCCGTCGTCGAGAAGAAGAAATCGCCCATCTGGTTGTACGTTCTCATCGGCGCGTTGCTGGGATTGGCCGCGCTTTCGCTCACGGGCTGGTTGCTACTGCGCAGCAACGCCCTCGGCCCGCCGCCCGCAACCCATCCTCCAGCGCCCCCCTCCGTCACCCAGCCTCCCACCGCAGGTCAAACCCCCACCGCGGCGCAGCCTCCGGTTGCGGTGGCGCCCACAGAGACGCCTTCGCCCACGGCCAGTCCCACCGCGACGGACACGCCCACGCTCACTCCTACGGCCAGCCCCACCCCCACGCTGACGCCCACGCCCAACTATCCCCCCCGCATCGCCTACGTCTCCGACCGCACGGGCGTCCCTCAGATCTATCTCATCCACAGCGATGGGACCAATGACGTGCAGTTGACCTTCGAGGGGCGCAATGAGCATCCTTTCTGGTCGGCTGATGGCGCATTCATCTACTTCATCTCCGACCGCGGCCAGGGCCCGGCGTTGTGGTCCATGCGCGCGGATGGCAGCGATCAGCAGGAGGTGTTGCGGGTGCCGGGCAGCACGGGCTACGCGCTCAGTCCCAACGGTGAGCATGTCACCTTCCTCCAGCCCGGCCCGGATGGCGTTCAGCTTTTCCTGGACGGGCTGTTGTGGGCCACGTTCCCGGGGTCGCATCTGGCCTATCAGTGGTCGCCCGATAGCCAGCATGTGGCCGTGGAGATCGATTATTCCAAGACCATTGGCGTGCTCAGCGTGGCCAGCGCCGATGTCTCGCTCATCACCGATTCCTCTTACGCAAGCTGGAATCCAGGCTGGTCGCCCGACAGCCAGTTCGTGGTCTTCGCCTCCACCAAGGATGGCAACGCGGGCATCTACACCACCAGCATCATTCCCGGGGAACCCATCCGTCTCACACCCCTCGATGTCTGGTCCCAGGCCCCAAGCTGGTCCCCGGACGGCTCGCTTATCGCCCATATCACAGGCGAGGGGGACGGGCAATGGGGGCTGTATGTGGCGGACCCTGCGGGTGCGAATCGCGTGCGTCTCTTCTCGCCCGTCTTCCCCGAGGCTCCGGCCGCCTGGTCCACCAACAGCCAGCAGCTTGCATTCATCATTCAGGATGACGATGACGAGATCGCGGTCATCCGCCGGGATGGAACGGGCTTTTTGCGGCTGACGGACAATAACGCTCGGGATTGGGATCCGGCGTGGGAGCCGCGCTAGCGCCTTCTCAGTGTTATTTTAGCCCGGCAAGCTAAAAGTTACACAGAGCCCACAGAGCTGCTTTGGAGCTTCACAGAGCTCACAGAGATTCATGGATCATCTTTCCTCTGTGCAACTCTGTGCTCCTTCTTGGTTCCGGCTTAGGGGTTGAGAGATCGGGTATTGGATATTCGTCGCCCGACCGCGCGACTGCCCTACCGCCCGACTGCGCGACTAACTATTATGAACTTCCCGCCGTTTGAACGCGGTATGTCGCATCGCATGCGGCTTAATTCGCCACGGATGACGCTGATGCAACAGATCAGCACGGATTTTCACTGAAAAAGATGGCGTCCTTTTGAAAAATCCGCGGCAATCCGTTGCATCCGGGTTATCCGCGGCGAGTTCCAACTCCCGATGCGATGATTCTGTGCTTTGACGAAGCCAAAGTGCATAACAGCCTCTAACTCGCCGCGTCCGCGAATTGCAGGGCCCACATGAGATCGGCGTGGGGATGGTAGGAAGGCGGGGTTTGCTCGTGGCCTGCGATGAGCCAGCACGTAAGCTCTGAACAGCCCGTTTGTCGGGCCCAGGTCGCGCCGATCTGCGGGTGGGCCTGGAGGACGTAGAAGGGGTAACGCCAGTTTTTGGGGGATGCAGGCGCGCTGAGTTTGCGCCACCAGGCGGGGGCGAAGGTTTTCAGTAGCACTTTCAGGGTGCGCTGCCACACCGCCAGTCGGGCCGCGGCCTTGCCGCAGTCGTGCAGCAGCGCGGCGACGAGCAAATCGCGCTGGTCATACCCTCGCTCCACCAGCCAGCCATACACCCGCAGGCTATGGGCCCGGTCCGCCCGACTCATGCGCTGGAAGAGGGCCAGGGCCTCGGGCGGGAGCAGGGCGCGGGCGGGCGATTCGTCCACTGGCTGGAACGGCCCGAACAGCCCTTCCAGCCCGCGGTGGATGCGTCGGCGCAAGGATGAATGGGTGGGGAACGCGGTCGACATGGAGGGGATTATAACATGGCGCGGGGAAAGGTCCGCAGGCGGGCCCGCATGGATGATACTGAAAGTGGCGGGCAGTAGCCCGAAAACCAGGAAACCAGTAGACCAGGAAACCAGGGAAACCGAGCCGCGTCGCTCCCCCTC
>Ga0256832_1000964_pt1 | contig 19251 bp, 18 predicted proteins | sample 134614metaG_FD_190534 | JGI IMG/M metagenome (GOLD analysis project Ga0256832, IMG submission 190534) | Hydrothermal vent microbial communities from Lau Basin, Pacific Ocean - 134-614 | ecosystem: Environmental > Aquatic > Marine > Hydrothermal vents | place: Pacific Ocean: Lau Basin | collected...
GGTGCGCCAGCAGACAAAGCCATCGAACGCCGGATAAATCACCCGAAAAAAGCCGCGTCGTCGAAACCCGGTGCGGCTTTCTCCATCCGCAAACAAACCATTCTCGCTTCAGACTCCACCTTGCAAAACGGGATGGACCGCATATGTCACTAAACTTCAGATGCGTCATCCCTGGAAAATGGTTGTTGTGTTGAAATCCGTCCCTTACTGTGACAATTGAATTGTCAAAGGCACTGCTCCACTCACCGGTGAGGTAGAATTCCCACTTTGGGTTTCTCCAACATGCCGACCACATCATCTACAAGCCCTTCTCTCAAGCGTGCTCTGTCACTGCCACTACTGACCTTCTATGGACTAGGCACCATTGTCGGCGCGGGCATCTATGTGCTCGTCGGGGCTGTGGCAGAAAAAGCAGGCATGTTCACACCGGTTTCTTTTGTGTTGGCAGCAACCATTGCCGGATTTACCGCTTTCAGCTATGCCGAACTGTCCTCCCGTCTGCCACGCAGTGCCGGCGAAGCCTTATACATACAGGCGGCTTTCCAACGCCCCTGGCTGGCGAGTCTTACCGGTTGGTCAGTGGTGTTTATCGGTATCACCTCAGCGGCAACCATCGCCAATGGTTACGTGGGTTACCTGCAGGTTTTTATCTCCCTGCCAGACTGGCTGGCCATAGTCATCCTGGTCGGCGCCCTGGGTGTGGTGGCGGCCTGGGGCATCCGTGAATCCGTGGGATTGGCAGCCTTGATCACACTCATCGAAATCGGCGGTCTGGTCTACGTGGTGCTGATGAACACTGACGCCTTGTTGAGTCTTCCCCAACGCTGGACAGAGCTTGTCCCTCCCGTCAACGGATTAATCTGGAGTGGCATACTGCTGGGCGCGTTTCTGGCCTTTTATGCCTTCATCGGCTTCGAGGACATGGTCAACGTGGCCGAAGAAGTGAAGGATGCCCCCCGCACCCTGCCTCGCGCCATCGTCCTCGCACTGCTCATCGCCAGCGGGCTTTACCTGCTCATCGCCGTGGTGGCAGTACTGGCTCTGCCTGTGGACACCCTGGCCGCCAGTGACGCACCGCTGGCAACCCTGCTGGCCGCCAGTGGTCAACACCACCGATTGCTGATCAGCGGCATCAGTCTCATTGCGGTCATCAACGGCGCTTTGATCCAGATCATCATGGCCGCACGGGTACTTTATGGCATGGGCAGCTCGCAACTGGCGCCGGTCTTTTTAGCTCGCATCCACCCCCGCACCCGCACCCCACTGCTCGCCACCGTGCTGGTGAGTCTGGCAGTACTGATATTGGCCCTGTGGTTGCCATTGGTGGCCCTGGCCCAGCTCACCAGCCTGATCACCTTGGCTATTTTTACCGGCGTTAACCTTGCGCTGATCCGACTCAAACAGCGGATTGATGCCCCCCAAGGCAGTATTCAAATCCCCATCTGGGCGCCCTGGACAGCCGCCCTTTTGTGCCTGTTAATACTGATCTTTCAGATCACGGGCATATCCGCCTGATATCACAGCCCACAATCCGCCTGGCTTGAGACAACCACACAATACGTGACAGATTCTGCCCGCAACAATAATAACCGATAAAACAATGAGTTACGCCACTCCCCGCGAGCCTTATCCTTATCTAGTATAAGAGAAATTTTGACACTCCCTCCTGAAACCCGGAAAATGGTCACTACGCAACCAAAATAACAAGAGCGTCTGCGAAAACCTGTTTTCGGGTTCAGCCCCGGCAACAACAGCCGGGATATGTATCATGCTCCAGGCTTTCATCAGCCGTTTGGACAGGGGGAGGGCCCTGACAGGCGGAAGCAGCCTGGGGCCGTTGTAGATGGAGAGAATCATGGGCAGTACACAGGAACGGTACACCTCCCACGTGGATTTTGATGAAATGCTGGCCTTGGCCAAATCAGACCCCGCCAGCTTCGAAGCCAGGAGAGAAGAATACATCGAGTCATTTTTTACCACCATCCCGGTCGAAAAACAGGCCCGGCTGCGAGGCCTGCAATGGCAGATCGATCAAACCCGCCAACTGGCCCGCAACCCCATGGCCTCCTGCATTGCCATTTCCAATATGATGTGGGATTCGCTGGCGCTATTGGGAGAGCAACAACGGGAATTGGTGAAACTGGCCAGCGGCCAGACCTCCACGTTCGTCAACGTAAAGGTGGCCTCCAGCCAGGCCACGGTAGTCCCCTTCCCGGGGCGCTGAGGCCAGAGTTCCCACTCCTGCTGTTGATTTTCGCAGTACGCATAAAAAACCCGCACTCCGTGTCCAACGGTGGTGCGGGTATTGGTTAACCCTGCCTTGCATAGGTAGGGTAGTACTGGGAGGACTTATGATTCGCTCATCACGTCCTTCAGAGTCACCAGCAAAATAAATCCACCTACCAAGCCAATAATGGTCAAGCCTGTTGCAAATGACATAATGCTCTCCTTCTTGTTGCGGTTACAAATGAATCAGATTTGCTGCTGAGCAACCTACAAGATCACTCAACAACTCTTTGATTTACTTACGCTTATACTATAGCCGTCAGCAAAAACCCTGTAAACAAAAAGGCCATAAGGATTCTCTATGGCTCTTCCATTACAGCCAAAATCCAGGTAACGGAAACAGGCTGATTTTCAATAAAAAAGGCCCCGCTTTTGCGGAGCCCTGATCAAAATTACTAATTCACTTGGTTAATAAAAGGTTATTTTTACGGCCCGAGCCAGCGCGGTTTATGCCGCGCTGGCCTCCGCACCTTCTTTCTTGGTAAACACCAGCTCGTCACCCTGCTTGTCCACCAGGATCACATCACCCGGCTGGAAATGCCCGGCAAGGATCTCCTGGGCCAGCCGGTTCTCGATACCATGCTGGATGGCCCGTTTCAGCGGCCGTGCACCGTAGACCGGGTCGAAGCCCGCCTCACCCAGCATATCCAGCGCCGCTTCCGTGAGTTCCAGATCCATGTCGCGATCCTGCAGACGCTCCTTCAGGTATTTCACCTGGATGCTGGTGATGGCACGAATCTGTTCGCGACCCAGCGGGTGGAAGACCACCGTCTCGTCGATACGGTTGATGAACTCGGGGCGGAAGTGTTCGCCCACCACTTCGAGCACCGCGGTCTTCATGGCCTCGTAGTCGTCCACCTTGGCCATTTCCTGGATCAGCTGGCTGCCCAGGTTGGAGGTCATCACGATCACCGTGTTGCGGAAGTCCACCGTGCGCCCGTGACCATCGGTGAGCCGGCCGTCATCCAGCACCTGTAGCAGGATGTTGAACACGTCCGGATGGGCCTTCTCCACTTCGTCCAACAGCACCACCGAATAGGGTTTGCGCCGCACCGCCTCGGTGAGATAACCCCCTTCTTCGTAGCCCACGTAGCCCGGGGGTGCGCCGATGAGCCGCGCCACGGAGTGTTTCTCCATGAACTCGGACATGTCGATGCGCACCATGGCCTCCTGGGTGTCGAACAGGAACTCCGCCAGGCTCTTGGTGAGCTCGGTCTTGCCCACGCCGGTGGGGCCGAGGAACAGGAAGGAGCCATTGGGCCGGTTGGGGTCCGACAGCCCGGCGCGGGAACGACGGATGGCGTCGGCCACGGCCTTCACCGCCTCGTCCTGCCCCACCACGTGTTCACGCAGCGCGTCTTCCATCTTCAGCAGCTTGTCGCGCTCGCCCTCGAGCATCTTGTTCACCGGGATGCCGGTCCACTTGGACACCACCTCGGCAATCTCTTCCTCGCCCACCTTGTTGCGCAGCAGGGTCATGTCCATCATCTCGGCCTGGGAGGCCATGTCCAGCTGCTTCTCCAGCTTGGGAATCTGTCCGTACTGGATCTCCGACATGCGCGCCAGATCACCGGCGCGCCGCGCTGTTTCCAGTTCCAGCCGGGCGCGATCCAGCTCTTCCTTGATGTGCTGAGTGCCCTGCAGGGCGGCCTTCTCGGCCTTCCAGATTTCTTCCAGGTCGGCGTATTCCTTTTCCAGCTTGTCGATTTCTTCCTGCAGGCTGGACAGGCGTTTCTTCGAGGCCTCATCGGATTCCTTTTTCAACGCCTCACGTTCGATCTTCAACTGGATCAGACGGCGCTCCAGACGATCCATGGCCTCGGGCTTGGAATCGATCTCCATGCGAATACGTGAGGCCGCCTCATCGATGAGATCGATGGCCTTGTCCGGCAGTTGCCGGTCGGTGATGTAACGGTGCGAGAGCGTCGCCGCGGCAACAATGGCCGGGTCGGTGATATCCACGCCGTGATGCACCTCGTATTTCTCTTTCAGGCCGCGCAGGATGGCGATGGTGTCCTCCACGCTGGGCTCGTCCACCAGCACCTTCTGGAAGCGACGCTCCAGCGCGGCGTCCTTTTCGATGTATTGGCGATATTCGTCCAGGGTAGTGGCGCCCACGCAATGCAGTTCACCGCGGGCCAGGGCCGGCTTGAGCATGTTGCCGGCGTCCATGGCGCCCTCACCTTTGCCCGCACCCACCATGGTGTGCAGCTCGTCGATAAACAGGATGATCTGCCCCTCCTGCTTGGCCAGGTCGTTGAGCACGGCCTTGAGGCGTTCCTCGAATTCACCGCGGAACTTGGCCCCGGCGATGAGTGCACCCATGTCCAACGACAACAGGCGCTTGCCCTTGATGCCGTCCGGCACCTCGCCGTCAACGATGCGCTGGGCCAGGCCTTCGACGATGGCGGTCTTGCCCACACCGGGTTCGCCGATGAGCACGGGATTGTTCTTGGTGCGCCGTTGCAATACCTGCACCGTGCGGCGGATCTCGTCGTCGCGGCCGATCACCGGGTCCAGCTTGCCCTGCTCGGCGCGCTCGGTGAGGTCCAGGGTGTATTTTTCCAGGGCCTGGCGGCTTTCCTCGGCATTGGGATCGTCCACGCTCTCGCCGCCACGCATGTTCTCGATGGCCTCTTCCAGGGCGCCCTTGGAGGCGCCGGCCTTGTGTAGCAGGTCACTGAGCGTGCCCTTGGTCTCGATGGCCGCCAAGGCGAACAGCTCGCTGGAGATGTAGGCGTCCTTGCGCTTTTGTGCCAGCTTGTCGGTGACATTGAGCAGCCTGCCCAGGTCGTTGGAGATGTGCACATCCCCCGCCGCGCCTTCCACGGTGGGCAGCTTTTCCAGCGCCTCGCCCAGCAGGTTGCGCAGCTGGTTGACATTGACGCCGGCATTGTTGAGCAGATGGCGTACGGTGCTGCCGTCCTGATCCAGCACCGCCAGCATCAAATGCACCGGTTCGATGAACTGGTGATCCCGGCCCACGGCCAGGCTCTGTGCATCCGCCAAGGCCTGTTGAAATTTACTGGTGAGTTTGTCCATTCGCATGGTGTGTTGCCTCCCTTTGGGATCCTGAAGATTTTCGTTATCCCATACATGGGGGCAGGGTTTGGCGATTCAAGGAATTGGCGACAAAGTCCGTAGTTCATGGCTAGTTCATGGGTAGTTCACAAAAAAGTAGAGCACAGCAAAAGGGCGCCCCTCGAAAACGGGGGCGCCCTGCTGTCGGCGACAATTTTTGGGTGTGACGCCGGATCAGCCGGCGAAACGTTCAGATATCGCGTCCATCCCACATCCGGGTGCTGATGCGCCGATCACCATTCTGTCGACGATCCGGGGTATTTTCGAAACGCACCATTTCCCTGCGATCCACTGTTACCCGGCGGGGTGCCTTGCGCCGCTCCGGGCCCACGTATTTCAGCGCACCGTCATGAGGCCCGGCTGATTCAATCTTCTCGCCCGGTTCTTCTTTGGGTACCAATTCCAGTTCCATAAGCTGTCTTCCCGATTGCCAATCTGCTTACCATTGGATGCTGAGCAGATATTAGCGTTTACTGAAATATCAAACAACCATCAGTTGATGTGCATTTTACCGTATTTAGGGAAGTTTAGCCTGTTCTGGTGGATTGTCAGGCAATGCCGAATCCAGTGCCAGGCGTGCCGCCAGAATATCCAGGCAGGTAGCGTGGTCCATGTCCTCGCAGTGCAACACGGGGGCCACGCGCAGCTTTGCCTCGCTTGGAAACAGCACCCCGCGCACCGTGTGCCCCGCCCCCCGCACATCGTCCACCCGCACCGGATATATGGGACAACCCGACTTGTGGGCCAGACGCACCACGCCTCCCTTGAGCTTGCGCGGCCCGTCCGATTCCAGGTGGATGCGACCCTGGGGAAACAGCGCCACCACGTCACCCGCCTCCAGCGCGCGCAGCGCCTCGCGCAGAGCACGTTCCGGGTTGCGGTCTCGATCCACCGGGATGCAACGCCCACGGCGAAACAGCCAACGCAGACCAAAACGCTCGTATTCCTCGCGGGCGATCAAAAAACGCAACGGCCGGGGACTGGCGACAATCAGCAAAAAGGGATCCAGCCCGGAGATGTGATTGGCCACCACCAGCGCACCGCCTTCGGCGGGCAAGGGGATGGGCTGGTACTGAAAGTGGTGCACGTAGCGGCAAAACAGCGCGATGCAGCCCACGATGTGATTGTTCAGGGAACTCCCCCAGTCCACGCCATTGGCCTCCCCACAGGCGCGCCAAGCACGGCACAGGAACCACATCAGCAGCGTACCGGCGGCAACAAGTAGGCCCAGCAGGGGAAGATAATCGTTCATGAATGGTGCGCGACGTGAGACAAACAGAAAAACAGAAAAACAGGTGTGACCCGAAGTCTACCGCAACAATGGGCCTATTTTTTCTTTTTCTTCTTTTTCTTCTTTTTCTTGCCTTTCTTTTTCCCGCCACCCTCGGCCCCGGCATCGGACAGCACCTGGGCGATGCGCGGAAAGCCCCGAATCTCCGCATTCTGCATCGCCGACACACCGGTCTTGGACTTGGCGTTCACATCGGCACCCTCGGCCAGCAGGGCCTGCACCACACTGAGATTGCCGCCAAAGGCCGCTGCAATAAGGGCGGTGGACTCGTTCTTGTCCTTGGCATTGACGTCGGCGCCGGCGGAGAGAAACAGTTGCACCACCCGCTCGTTACCGAAATAGGCTGCGCTCATCAGTGGGGTCTTGCCATTGGCGTTGGCGGCATTGACATCTGCCCCCTCACTCAGCAAGGAACGCACCATGGCCAGCCGCCCCTGGCGGGCGGCATCGATCAGCTCTACATTGAGATCCCGCGCCGCCGAAGCAAACGGCGAGACCAGCAAGAGAGCAAAAAGGACGACGAGGCTTCGTCGGATCGGGTTCATCGGGTGTTCCTGTGCCTGTGTGTACCTATGACCACGGCCGAAACCGGGTGTTTTCTGTACAAACTATCGGCCGGACAGGCGAAAATTTAAGGCTCACAAGCTGTTACAGGCTCTTGCACAGTCCCTTGAGCACCATGTCCGTGAGGCTGACGATGCCGATGATCCTACCGTTTTCCTCCACCGGCGCCCGCGACAGACCAAACTGTTCGAACTGGCGGGCGCAATAACGGATGTCCATCTCCGGCGATACGGTGAGCACGGGCTTGGTCATGATCTCGTAAACATTGACCCGCTCCGGCGCGCGGTCCTTGGCCAGCACCCGGCGCGCCACGTCGGACAGCAACACCATGCCGAAGGCGTCATCGTCGTGACGCTTGTCCACCAGTACGCACTTGGTCTCCACATGACGCATCATGCGCAGGGCCTCAGAGACCGGGGTCAACCCGTCTACCATGTCGAACTCGGTTTTCATCACCTCTTTTACCCGGGTAATCTCTCGGCTTGTCATAGTTCTTCCTCCACCACCTGACTGAGTTTTTTCACTTGATGGGCCACCCCCACCGCATCCTCCACATCGATCTGGAAGGCGATACCGGAACCCGCCGCCTGATCGAATTCCGCCACCTCGGCGATCTTTTCCAGAATACTGCGGCTGAGGTGTTCTTCCACCAGAAACATCAGCATGTCCCGCTGGGTCTCCAGGGTCATACCGAAAAAGGTCTTGCTGGTTTCCACGCCCTCACCCCGCGCATGATTGATCACCGTGGAGCCGGTGGCGCCGGCCTGTCGTGCCGCCTCCAGCACGAGATCCGTTTTGTTCTCTTCCACCAGCGCAATAAGCAGTTTAAAGTGCATAGCGATCTCCTGTATCAAATACCATGGGTAAGTTATCCGTCGTTGTCTTTTTGCAAGCGTCTTTCCAATCGCAGCGCGCGCCAGCGGCTGAGTTGAGCATAGGCCATCACGGCGATAATCGGGAACAGACTGGCAAAGGCGATCAGCCCGAAACCATCCAGCACCGCACTGCGTCCCGGCACGGTGCTGGCCAGCCCCAGGCCCAGGGCGGCGACTATGGGAACTGTGACCGTGGACGTGGTCACCCCGCCAGAATCATAGGCCAGGGCGATAATGGAACGCGGTGCAAAAAAGGTCTGCACAATCACCAGCAGATAGCCGGCGATAATGTAATAGTGCAAGGGTGTGCCGGTAATGATGCGGAACACCCCCAGGGTAATGCCCACCGCCACTCCCAGGGCTACGGCAACACGCAGGCCTCCCACACTCACCGTGCCACCGGACACCTCGCTGGCCTTGATGGCCACCGCCAGCAGCGCCGGCTCCGCGATGGTTGTCGAAAAGCCGATGGCAAAGGCGAACAGATACACCCATTGATAATCCTGCCAGCGCAAGACATCCCCTGTCTGGTGAGCAAGACCATGAATAAACTGAGGATCGGTCAATTGCCGGGCCATCAACTCTCCCAGAGGAAACAAGGCCTCCTCCAGTCCAACCAGAAATAGTGACAAACCAATGGTGACGTAGACAAAGCCCAGCAACACCCGCTTGAGATTAGGCACCGGCCGGCGCAAGACAAAATACTGCATGCCAAAGACGATGCTCACGATGGGCAACACATCCCCCACGGTGCCCAAGAATGACTCGCTGACCAGCGACCAGAGACTCATCAGATCAGCATCCCGTAGATCATTACAAACATGATGGGCGTCAGCGAGGCAAAGGCGATCAGCCCGAAACCGTCGATCATGGGATTGCGTCCCTTGATACTGGACGCCAGGCCCACACCCAGGGCGGTCACCAGTGGCACGGTAATCGTCGAGGTGGTCACCCCGCCGGAATCATAGGCGATGCCGATGATTTCTTTGGGTGCAAACACGGTGATCACCACGATCACCGCATAGCCGCCGATAATCAAATAGGCAATGGGCCAACCGCGAATAATGCGCAACACGCCGATGACAATGGCCAGACCCACGGACACCGCTACGGTATAACGCAGGCCCAGGGCATAGGCCTCACGGGCTTCGGGGCTGTCGCTGATCACCCCACCCTCGGCAGCCACCTTGGCCGCTTCCGCCGCCACGGCAATCAGTGCCGGCTCCGCAACCGTGGTGCCGCCCCCAAGCAAAAAGGCGAAGGCCAGTAACCAGGCCAGGCTACCCTTGCGGGCAAAATCATAGGCCATGGATTCGCCAATGGGGAACAGGCCCATCTCCAGGCCACGGATAAACAGGGTCAGACCCAGCACCACCAGCAACATGCCCAGCACCAGCTCCAGCACATTGGGCAGGCTCTGTTGCAACACCGCCATCTGGAAAAACACCACCACCAGAACAATGGGGGAAAGATCCCGCGCGCTACGCTGCAGGGCAATGAGGAAATATTTCAGTTCTTTGTTCACGCGGCGACGTCTTTGGGATCACTCTGCACGGGGGCGATCACGTTTTTTGTTTCGGGCTAACCCTAACCCGATTCAGACACCGGTGCCACCGGCAACGAGGCATGTCGCGGCGAGGCTATGAGTGTTAACAGGCCCTAGTGGGTTTTGCGCACGGCATGTCGAGTAAGGTCAATAAGGCGGTCCCAGGCGATGGGCTTGGTCAGCGAATCCAGCGCCCCCACATCCAGGGCCAGGGGCTTGTTCTCCACGATGCTGACCATAATCACCGGGATGTCCTTCAGGTCATCATCGCCTTTCAACACCTTGAGCACTTCCCAGCCATCCATCTCCGGCATCATGATATCCAGGGTGATCAGATCCGGATGCAGCTTGTGCGCCAGCTCGATGCCTGCCTTGCCGCTGGTGGCGGAGACGGGGCGAAAACCCTCACGTTGATACACCCGGGCCATGAGATCCAGCACATTGGGATCATCATCGATGGTCAATACCGTGGCAATCTTTTTGCGCCGTTCATCGGCGCGCAGACGGCGCATCACATCATTGGGCAGACGCACACTCTTTGGATCGGTACCGGCAGTGTGAATCTGCACCACCCCCTGGGGCTGTGGTTTGTCATCCCTCACTTCAAGTGGCAGCCAGACGCTGAAGGTGGACCCCTTGCCCGGCGTGCTGTCCACGTGAATGCTGCCTTGCATCATGTCACACAGGTGGCGGCACAGTGCCAGCCCCAGGCCGCTACCACCGTATTTGCGCGTGGTGGAACTGTCGGCCTGCTGAAAGGGAATGAACAGGCGTTCGATATCTTCTTGTCCCATGCCAATGCCGGTATCACTGACCCCGATTTCCACGCCATCGATATCCCCCTCGCGCTGCCGACGCGCGGTGACGCTGATCTCTCCATGCTCGGTAAATTTGCTGGCATTGCTCAGCAGGTTGTAGAGGATCTGCCGCACCTTGGTGACATCGGCTGTCATCACCGGAATACCCTGCAGCCCCTGCACCTGAATGACATTGCTGTTTTTCTGCAGGATAGGTTCCACGGTCTTCACCACCCCATCCACCATGTCCGCCAGGCTGAATATTTCGAGATGCAGCTCCATCTTGCCCGCCTCGATCTTGGACAAATCCAATACCTCGTTGATCAGTTCCAGCAGGTGCCGTCCGGCGCTGCGGATCTTTTCCAGGTCGGCGCCATAATCCAGGTGCTGGTTGGCCCGAGCCTCTTCGGCGAGGATCTCGCTGTAGCCGATGATGGCGTTCAGGGGCGTACGCAGCTCATGGCTCATATTGGCCAGGAACATGCTCTTGGCTCGATTGGCCGCCATGGCCTCGTCTCGAATACGCACCAACTCCACCTCGGCGTCCTTGCGGCGTTCGATTTCCCGCGCCAGCTGGTCATGAGAATGGGTGACGTCATCAAGATGCGCCACCACTTTTTGCAACTGGTGGAATTCAGTGGCCACCCAGGGGGACAACGGCGCACTCTCGCCACTGGCACACAAGGCCAGTTGTTGCTGAATCTGCTTGAGAGGACGGCCAATGAGCCAGCGTATCCACATCACCAGTACCGCCGCCGTGAGTAGCATGATCAGAAAAATATTCCTGCGCATATCAGCCACGTCACGCTCCACCAGGGCAGACGCCTGTCCTGCATCCCAGCCGGCCTTGAGTTCCCCCAACACCCTGTCCTGATAACGAATGGGTTCAACCAGGGTGAGCAGATTGAGACTGTACGCGCCCGGGCGAAACCAGGCAGCCAGAGACTCGCGCTGGCTACCGCTGACTTCCAGGCGGTGAATGTCGGGAGCCAGACGGGTGAATTCCTCCAGAAGTATAGTGAGGGCCTTCTGCGGCGAGGTGTTTGCCACCACATGGGCCTGCAGCAGTTCACCAATGTTATGGCGCAACAACCCCAGCTGCTGTTGCGCCTGGGCCTGGGCGCGTTCAAACAGGCGTACTGACTCCGCCTCGCGAACCATCTCCCCACCCACGTAGGCTATCCCCCCCGTGAGCAGTAACAACGTGGCCACCAGCTGCACCCACAGAGGCATGGCCCACAGGCCAGGTTGGACGTAGGGTGTATCGGATGATGATGAGGGTAATGTGGGTTTACTCAAGGGACTGTATCCAGTACCGGGGATTGCCGGTGTAATCCGCTACTCCCCAAGGTAACGGACAAGCCCTGCACTGCTTTAGCGCAAGCCTCAGCACTTAGCACTCAGCCACCCCTTTCCGCCAATCCATGGCTGACGTAGAATACGCGGCCTTTCGCCGTATTCGTCCCCCGAGGTCCCCATGTTCGAACCCCATGCCGCCCCCACGCGCAACGTCAAAAACGATGTGCTCTCCGGCCTCACCGTAGCCCTGGCCCTGGTACCCGAGGCGGTGGCCTTTGCCTTCGTCGCCGGAGTGGAACCGCTGGTGGGCCTGTATGCGGCGTTCATGGTGGGCCTGATCACCGCCAGCATGGGAGGCCGGCCGGGGATGATCTCTGGCGCCACCGGCGCCCTGGCGGTGGTGATGGTGACCCTTGTGGCGGATCATGGTGTGGAATACCTGTTCGCCACCGTGGTGTTGATGGGCTTCATCCAGATCGGCTTCGGCCTGTTGCGCCTGGGCAAGTTCATCCGCATGGTGCCGCATCCGGTGATGCTGGGTTTCGTCAACGGACTGGCCATCGTGATCTTTCTCGCCCAGCTCAAGTCCTTCCAGGTGCCCGGCGCCGACGGCAACCTGCAATGGATGAGCGGCAGCGCCCTGTGGGTCATGCTGGGCCTGGTGGCCCTGACCATGGCCATCATCTATTTTCTGCCCAAGCTCACCAGCGCAGTACCCTCCTCACTGGCGGCCATCGTGGTGGTGAGCCTGCTGGTGATCGTCGGTGGCCTGGACACCAAGACCGTGGGCGACGTAGCCTCCATCGCCGGCGGCCTGCCGGAATTTCACATCCCCATGGTGCCGTTTTCGCTGGAGACCCTGTGGATCATTCTGCCCTACGCGGTAATTCTCGCTGCCATCGGTCTCATCGAATCCCTGCTCACCCTGACCCTCATCGACGAACTCACCGAGAGCCGCGGCCGCGGCAACCGTGAATGCGTCGCCCAGGGCAGCGCCAACGTGGTCACTGGCCTGTTCGGTGGCATGGGCGGCTGTGCCATGATTGGCCAAAGCCTCATCAATGTGAACTCCGGCGGCCGCGGCCGGCTGTCCGGCATCACCGCCGCCCTGGCCCTGCTGGCCTTCATCCTCTTCGCCCATGATCTCATCGAGCAGATTCCCCTGGCGGCCCTTGTGGGGGTAATGTTCATCGTGGTGATCGGCACCTTCGAATGGTCCAGCCTGCGCATCCTGAAAAAGATCCCCCGCGCCGACGCCTTTGTGCTGATTCTGGTCTCCGCGGTCACCGTGGCCACCGACCTGGCCATCGCCGTGGTGGTGGGGGTGATTGTCTCCGCCCTGGCCTTCGCCTGGGAACACGCCAAGCGCATCAACGTAAAAAGTTACCTCAATGACATGGGCGGCAAGGTCTACGAACTGGAGGGCCCGCTGTTCTTCGCCTCGGTGAAGAACTTCGGCGAACTGTTCGACGTGCGCAACGACCCCGACGACGTGGTGCTGGAATTCCGCAACGCCCGGGTCGCCGATCACTCCGCTATCGAGGCCATCGACAACCTCGCCGAACGCTACCTCAAGGCCGGCAAGCGCCTGCACCTGCGCCACCTCAGTCCCGAATGCCGTCTGCTGCTGGAAAAGGCCGGCGACCTGGTGGAAGTAAATGTCATCGAAGACCCGAAATACTTCGTCGCCGACGACAAGCTGGCGTAAACTGCTTGTCCCAGTTTTCGTGACGTGATGCCGTGACCGACACCAAACCCAGCAAGCCGCCCGCACTGCCCACCGACCTCGCCGCCACGGTGCAGACCGCCCTGGCCGAAGACATTGGCGAAGGTGACATCAGCGCCGCGCTAATCCCTGCGGCACAACAAGCCTGTGGACAGGTGATCAGCCGCGAGGCTGCCATACTCTGCGGCACGGCCTGGTTCGACGAGGTGTTTCACCAACTGGATGCAGACATAACCATAAATTGGCAGACACAGGATGGCGCCGTGATAAGCGCCGGGCAAACCCTCTGCAGCCTCACGGGCAACGCCCGCCAGCTGCTCAGCGGTGAGCGCACGGCACTGAATTTCCTGCAAACCCTCTCCGCCACCGCCACCCGCACCCACGAATTCGTCCAGGCCATCAGTGACACCGGCGCGCAGATCCTCGACACCCGCAAAACCCTGCCCGGCCTGCGCCGTGCACAAAAATACGCCGTGGCCTGCGCCGGCGGTCGCAATCACCGCATGGGCCTGTTCGACGCCTTTCTCATCAAGGAAAATCACATCCTCGCCGCCGGCTCCATTGCCGCCGCCGTGGCCGCCGCCCGAGAGCAACGGCCGGAACTGAAGGTGGAGGTAGAAGTGGAAACCCTCGACGAACTGCAGCAGGCCCTGGCTGCTGGCGCCAATCAGGTATTGCTGGACAATATGGATCCCGACACCCTGCGGCAGGCCGTGGCCCTCAACCGCAACCACCCCACCCCGATCAAGCTGGAGGCCTCCGGCGGCGTCAACCTCGATACCGTACGCGTCATCGCCGAAACCGGTGTGGATTTCATCTCCGTGGGCAGCCTTACCAAGGACATCCGCGCCGTGGATCTGTCCCTGCGTCTGCAACATCAAAGCTGACAGGGGAAATGCCCAGTGGCCGCAAAACCGCCGCCTGTGTTAAAGTAAACGGCGACATCACGAGGAAAATCCCATGAAAAAATTACTTATCCTGGCGCTGGGCGCCGCCCTGCTCAGCCTCCTGGGCTGTTCGGAATCCACCGATCAAAAAGCCGCATCCACCCAACAAAGCGCCGCCCCGGCCAGCCAACAGTCTCCCGCCGGACATCCGCTGACACCGGCCCAGCAGGCTGCCCTCGATGCCGCCAAGGGAAAACCCAAGCAAGGCGTCGTAAAACAAATGTTGCATGCCTCCGGCTATACCTACATGCAAGTGGACACCGGCGACGGCAAACCCGTGTGGATCGCCGCTACCATGCTGCGCGTCAAGCCCGAACAAAAGGTGCAATGGACCGATGCCGCCATGATGCGCAATTTCACCAGCAAGACCCTGCATCGCACCTTCGAGGAAATACTCTTCGTCTCCAATGCCTCTGTCGTTCAATAAACCGACAGACCGACAGCAGACAGGAAAAAGGGGGGCCTTCGCGGCTCCCCTTTTTTTGATCCCTTGTTTTTTTGATCCCTTGAAGATAACGAGAATCATGAGTTGCGGTTGCAGGTCAGTGCCATAGTCCATTGAGATGCCGCCGTGGACGCCGCTGTACCGGGGCTGGAAAGGCCTTGCGCACGTCGAAGCCCGACAGGGGCTCGCGGAAGGCCTCGGCGCGTTGAGGCTCCAGCTGCTTGCTGTCCAGCAGGGACTGCAGGCGCCGGATGCGTTCCTCGGTGGGTGGATGGGTGCGAAGCAGGGAGGGTTCGGGAGTGCGCCGCCCGGGGAGCAGGATACGTTCCAGCATGCCGCCATTGTGCTGCTCCAGCTTGGCCAGGGCGCTTGCCAGGCCCATGGGATCACCGGTGAGCCGCGCGGCGTTGAGGTCGGCGTCGTATTCGCGCACCCGGGAGAGGGCGAGCTGGGCCAGGGCGCTGAACTGGGGAGCGAAGATCAGCAAGGCGATGGCCGCCCAACTGATGGTGGCCTGGGAGAGCAGGATCAACGGCAGATTGATGAACAGCAGGAACTGGCCAAACAGGGACAAGGTACTGGTAATACGACTGAACAAGTCTGCCAGGCCCATGACCCACATGTCATTGTGTTGCACGTGGGAGACCTCGTGTGCCAGCACCCCCAGTAGTTCCCGATTATCAAGCCGCTGTAACAGACCGTCACTCACCGCGATGGCGGCATTGCGCCTGTTACCCACGGAAAAAGCGTTGAGCACCTGGCTGGGCACGTAATACAGATCCGGCGTGCGCTCCAGCCCGGCGCGCTCGGCAAGAATCCGCAGGGCCTGATGTAGGCCCGGCAGCTGGCCGGGACTCACCGGGCTGGCGTGGTACATGCGCAGCACCACCTGCGGCGAGATGGCCGGGTTGAGCAATATCAGCAGCACGGTCAACCACAGCAGCCATTGCACACCCTGCTCGCCCCACAACATCCAGCCCAGCAGGGCCATGAAGCCCGCCATCACCAGCAGCATTAGCAGGGATTGCAGGCGATTGCGCAGGGCATGGTGCAGCCAGGATTCAGCGTTCATGAGCGGTCGCAGACAGGAAGCTCAACGACCCTGCAAACCCGCCAGGCGGGCCCGTAACTCACTGAGTTCATCCAGTAATTCCAGGGCCAGGGCAATACCTGCGGCATTGATGCTCAAATCCTCCTGCAGGCGCAGGGCACGCTGGGCGCGGCGCAGACTGCTGGGCGGGAATTGCCAGGCCGCCATCTCCCGCCCACGGGGTTCGAGGATGCCATATTCCACGAATTCCACGATATGCTCGGCATGCACACCGCAGGCGCGACACAACTCGGCCATGCTCAGGGTACCGGTCTCGTCTTCCAGCACCGTGCCTGTAATGATGCTCAAATGCTCCGTCATGCTCATACTCCCAAGTGTGCGCGTGGATTAAAGCTCATTTTTTCCTGCATCTCTTTGTACAATCGCTTGGCGTCCTCGGTGTCAGCCGGTGGCAGTGCTACCTCCAGTACCACGTACAAATCACCGGGAGACTTGCCGGGCAGGCCGCGGCCCTTGAGCCGCAGCTTCTTGCCCGAGCTCGAGCCCGCCGGGATCTTCAGATCCACCGGCCCCTTGGGCGTGGGCACCTTGACCGTGGCCCCCAGCGCCGCTTCCCAGGGCGTCACCGGCAGGTCCAGATACAGGTCGGCACCCTCCACACGATACCAGCGATGAGGCCGGAACTCGACCTCCAGGAAGAGATCCCCCGCCGGGCCACCGCCCATACCCTGGCCACCCTGGCCGGCGAGGCGAATGTGTTGCCCCGGACGGATCCCCTTGGGAATACGCACGTTAAGGGTACGCTCACGGGTGGTGACGTGGCCGTCCGCAGTCACTTCGGGGATGCGCAGGGTGACCTGCCGGGTGCTGCCCTCGATGGCATCCTCCAGATCGATGAGGATCTTGGCGTGCTTGTCCTCGCCACGCATCTGCGTATGGCGCCGGCGGGAACGGTAATGGCCGCCCTGGGCGCCGCCGAACAGGGACTCGAAAAAGTCGCTGAAGTTCTCCGCATCGGCGCCGGTGAAACCGCCGCCGCTGAATTCAAAGCCCGCATCCCAGTCCGGCGGCGGCCGGAAATCCTGACCCGCCTGCCACTGACTGCCCAGCTGGTCGTAGGCCGCGCGCTTCTCCGGGTCCTTGAGCACTTCGTAGGCCTCGCCCACAGCCTTGAACTTGGCCTCGGCATCCGCCTCCTTGCTCACGTCCGGATGATACTTACGCGCCAGCTTGCGATAGGCCCGCTTGATCTCGTCCTGGGTAGCGTCCCGCGCCACGCCCATGATCTCGTAATAATCTTTGAATTCCATAATGTGTGGTCAGACCTCCCGTGGATTTGTTATACCCACAACGTGGGGACGGAACAGCAAAAGGTCAATGCTGTCTCACTCCAACACAAAGCCTACACAACACCGATAATACAGGCCTTTACCCGTTCTTCAGGGCCCGCCAAAACCGGAAACTCACGAAAGTTCTCCAGTACCTCCCGGGCCAGCCAATCCCGGCGCTCCAACAAGGGTCGGCGAATATCCTTCAACAATAACGGCTTCTGGCGACGAGGCTGATTCAGCACTTCAAACCATACGGGACGAATGATATCGAGCCAGCGGCTGGCCACTTCATCCCAATCAGGCTGATAACCTGGAAATTTCTTGTCCAGCATATTGATCAGTTCCGCAAAGTGATCCACGTCATCCTGACTGCGCAGGCGGGCCGCATCTTCGGCAAGCACTCCCACGATGTGACGCATCTCTTCCAGGGCACGCTGCTTTTTGCGCGGCAACAGCGCGCGCTCCGCATCATCCAGGCGCTCAAGAAAGTTATCCAGCAAACTGGCCGCCTTGTCGTCCAGCGGGCGGTTTTCCACGTCCTCTGTCAACACACCGCGGAGCAGGCCACATACCTCGGCCAATTCCGTCTTTGGCTCCCCCATGAAACTGGGTACGAACACCCAGCGTGGCGCCCGGAATGCGCCTCCACTGAGACAAAAGAACGCCCAGGGTTTGGTGGCTTTCACCAGACTGACGCGCGACAACACCCGCGCGGTAACGTGCCGGTATCGCTCATAGATGCTTTCATCGACAAGACGTTTGTCACCCTGCACGAGATCGCGCACAGGCTCAAAGGCATCCTGAATGCCGTCCCAGTAGCCTGCTTCCGCCTGTTTTTCAAACTCGGCAATGAGTGTTTGCGCATCAACGGGTTTGGCCTGACTCTGCATCTCCTCCGGCAACGGCATGTTCGAGCCCAGCAGGCTTTCCACGGTCTCGTAGCGTTCAACAAAACGCTCATCCGTGGACAACGCAAAGGCCGGCGCATCATCCGGCCACCAGGCCTCGATCTGCGGATGCGGGCTGTCCATGCGATCCACCCGTCCCACGCGCTGTTCGGCAATGCGCACCACCGTGGGCATATCCAGATGCACCAGTGCCGATGCCTGTTGCAGGTTCACCCCCTCGGAAAGGCTGTCGGAACACAAACCAATCACCCGCTTTTGCGTTGAACCAAGTTGAAAGGCCTCCAGGGCCCGGGCACGCCCGGATTCGCTGTCACCCGTGGCCACGATCACCCGTACCTTTTTGGTCAATGCCTCAATTTTCTGGCGAATAACAGAAAGTGTGATCGGCCGACCATCGAAGGCCAGCACCAGTTGATGACTTTTCAAAAGTTTCACCAACAGGCCCGCTTTGTGTTCTTCCCGTTGCGCACTCAACTTTCTGACTAGACGGTAAATTTCCTCAAAAATATGCTCATCCGTCTGACAGGCCTTGCGATGCTCCTCGGGGTCTGCCAACCAGGCTGGCAGATCAATACCCAGTTTGTTCCTGGGGGGCTTGCCCGCAATCTCCCACACCTTGTTCAACACATTCCCGGTCACGGTGGATTTGCGAAAACCACTGATGGAAAAATCCTTGACCGCCTGCGCCGTTCCCACCAAATGTTCTGCCAGCGCAGCCCGTGAAGACCGCAAGGACGACATGATGATATAGCGCGAAAGTTTTTTTGCCGCGCTCAAACGCCCCTGCAGAAATTGCTCCTCGCTCACGCCTTGCTGACGCAACACCTCTGGCATCTCGATAGCCCGCACAAAATGCGTCACACCGTACAAGCCTTCCGTCAACACACGGATACGCTCGGCAATCTCACAATCGGTTTTGGGTTCCTTCAACGCGTAGATCAACGGCTTGTGTTTGGGGAAACGGCACTGCTGGCCATCCCTGTCGACATAGGCTTGCGGCTCACGGTCGATCAACTGGTTCAACACCCGCTTGGTGCGCCGCACCGTGAAGCGTTGAATCTCTTTGCGCAACAGGGTGATCTCCGGCTCGGTCAACGAGCGGTT
>Ga0256832_1000965_pt1 | contig 19244 bp, 17 predicted proteins | sample 134614metaG_FD_190534 | JGI IMG/M metagenome (GOLD analysis project Ga0256832, IMG submission 190534) | Hydrothermal vent microbial communities from Lau Basin, Pacific Ocean - 134-614 | ecosystem: Environmental > Aquatic > Marine > Hydrothermal vents | place: Pacific Ocean: Lau Basin | collected...
TCAGGTGCCAGGCTATCTTCACCTGGAGAATATGCTGGAGACAGAGCAGATTGATGTCATAGCCCTTTGCACACCGAGTGGGATGCATGCGGATCAAGCAGTAATCGCGGCGAAATATGGCGTTAATTATTATTAATGAGACCATAGAAACCTCGTTTGGAGATCCAACTATGACGACCCACGCAGCAATCGAAGACAGAAAAATCCGCATCGCAATTGTCGGCTGTGGACGTATCTCAAAGAATCATTTTGGCTCCATAGAAAAACACAAAGACAATCTTCAGTTGGTCGCAGTCTGTGACAACAATAAATCGACTTTAGAGGATCATCAGCAAGAATATCAGGTGCCAGGCTATCTTCACCTGGAGAATATGCTGGAGACAGAGCAGATTGATGTCATAGCCCTTTGCACACCGAGTGGGATGCATGCGGATCAAGCAGTAATCGCGGCGAAATATGGCGTTAATGTAATAACGGAAAAACCGATGGCGACACGCTGGCAAGATGGCGTGCGCATGGTCAAGGCTTGTGACACGGCAGGAGTGAGACTCTTTGTTGTCAAACAAAACCGTCGAAACTCTACACTGCAGCTTTTGAAACGAGCGGTTGAAGAACAGCGTTTTGGGAAGATTCACATGGTTCACCTCAATGTCTTCTGGACCAGGCCACAGGAATATTATGACCAGGCCAAGTGGCGTGGAACCTGGGAGTTTGATGGTGGGGCATTTATGAATCAGGCTAGCCACTACGTCGACCTGCTTGACTGGCTGATTGGGCCTGTAGAAAGAGTCCAGGCCATGATGAGTACCACTCGTGATATAGAGGTTGAGGATACCGGAGTGCTAAATGTTCGTTGGCGCAATGGTGCTTTGGGCTCCATGAGCGTCACCATGTTGACCTACCCGAAAAATTTGGAAGGTTCAATAGCTATCCTTGGTGAGAAAGGTACTGTCCGCGTTGGTGGTGTTGCCGTCAATGATATACAGCATTGGGAGTTTGAGGACGAGAAGGAATATGATCAGCAGATCAAGGATGCGAATTATGAGACCACCTCGGTCTATGGGTTTGGACACCCCCTATACTATAAAAATGTAATCAATGTCTTGCGAGGGGAGCGCGAACCGGAAACCGATGGGCGAGAAGGGCTGAAGTCACTTGAAGTGCTGATTGCCGCATATCTTTCTGCAAGGGATGGTAAAACAGTATCACTACCGCTGGAATATTAAAATGAAATACACGGTTCATGAAACGGCCATCATAGATAACGGCGCAGAGATTGGTGAGGGTACGCGTATCTGGCACTGGGTACATATTTGTGCGGGAGCCAAAATTGGAAAAGGTGTCTCGCTAGGTCAAAATGTTTTTGTCGGCAACAAAGTCACTATTGGCGATAAGTGCAAAATTCAAAATAATGTATCAGTCTATGACAATGTAACCCTTGAAGAAGGAGTATTTTGCGGACCAAGCATGGTTTTCACAAATGTCTATAACCCACGGTCACTTATCGAGCGAAAAAATGAATATCGCGATACGCGAGTAAAAAAAGGGGCGACACTTGGAGCAAATTGCACCATCGTTTGTGGTATCACCATAGGTGAATATGCATTCATTGGTGCGGGTGCAGTGGTCAATAAGGATGTCCCAGCATATGCATTAATGGTTGGTGTGCCAGCAAAACAAATTGGTTGGATGAGCCAATATGGGGAAAAGTTAGATCTCCCATTAACTGGCAGTGCCGAAACAGTATGTAAGCACACAGGTTATAAATACATTTTGGAAAATAGCACAGTAAGACAGGTTGCTGAGTAAAAAAATATGAAAATTGATTTTGCAAATCTACAATACCAATATCAACTATATAAAAAGGATATAGATGCACATGTTCAAAAAGTATTGAATAAGTCAAATTATATAATGGGTGAAGAGGTTTCTCAGTTGGAAGAAATGCTGCGAGACTTCACGAACGCGAGACATGCTGTCACCTGTTCAAGTGGTACAGATGCCTTGTTGCTTGCCATGATGGCAATAGATATTCAGCCTGGCGATGAAGTTATAACGACACCATTCACATTTATTGCAACAGCAGAAACCATCGCCTTACTGAAAGCAGTTCCTGTATTTGTCGATATCGAAGAAGCTTCATTCAATATTGATGCCAGCAAAATTGAATCTGCTATCACCAATAAAACTAAAGTAATTCTGCCAGTTAGTCTTTATGGGCAGCCGGCAGACATGGATGAAATTAATGCAATTGCAAAAAGAAATGACGTCAAGGTGATAATTGATGGAGCTCAATCTTTTGGGGCGACATACAAACAAAAAATGGAAGTACACCACTGCGACATCTATACCACTAGCTTTTTTCCGGCAAAGCCTTTAGGTTGTTATGGTGACGGCGGTGCGGTATTTACAAATGATGACGAATATGCAGAAAAAATTAAAATGATGCGTGTTCATGGGCAAAATAAACACTACCACCACAAATATATTGGCATGGGCGGGCGGCTGGACACAATTCAAGCGGCAGTACTTCTTGCCAAGTTGCCACATTACGAAAACGAGATAGCCATGCGACACCAAGTGGCAGAGAAATATACACAAATGTTACCATCTGAGATAGCTGCTCCGGAAATTAAAACTGACCGTTCATCTGTTTGGGCGCAGTACACGGTCCGTGTCAATGAGCGCGATACAACTCAGCAAAAATTAAAACAACAGGGGATACCAACCGCTGTTCATTATCCTATGCCATTGCATCAGCAAGAATGCTTCCGATATCTGAACCAGCCAGTTGGAAGCTATCCCGTTGCGGAAAAGTCCGCGCAAGAAGTCATGAGTCTACCAATGAATCCCTTTATGAAGGATGATGAGATTCAGATAGTTTCAAACACAATCGGTAAATAAGCCATCGCAATTGCAGTGGCCCTTAGAGTTTGTATTTCTTTTATTATGAGCCAAATGGAAGGATCCAGAATTGGCAGCGGTGTCAGCAGCAACATGACAGCATGGGATGTATGGTGAGAATAGCATCCCGCTTGAAAGGCAGTCACTTTGTAAGAAGCGTGGCGGTTCTCGCTACTGGTACAGCACTGGCTCAGGCAATACCTGTACTTGCAAGCCCGATATTGACGAGACTTTACACACCAGCTGATTTTGGTGTGCTTGCTGTCTTTATGGCTATTGTGTCTAGTATTTCTCCTGCGGTTTGTGGAAAGTACGAGGTAGCATTAGTGTTACCCAAGCATGAGGCACAGGGGAAGCAGCTATTTGGTATCGCGATTCTATTTGCAATTGTTGTTTCGTGCATTTTCACAGTTTTCCTATTTGTAACCCATAAATGGGTGGTGAATCTACTGGATGTAGATCAGCTGGCAGGTTGGCTCTATCTAACACCACTCGCGTTGTTCCTGACAGGATTATTTCAGGCAAGCAGTTATTTTGCCAACCGGTTGAAATGCTACAAGCTGATGGCACAATCCAAATTGGTGCAAGCAATTACCGTTGTTTTTGTGAGTGTGTTCCTCGGTTTAGCTGGCGTCGGTTTTGCAGGATTGTTGCTTGGAAATGTCATTGCTTTGCTACTAGCTACGGGTTTTATTTTTTATGCGCATAGAGCACGATTGACTAGCAAGGTTTTCAGTAGCTGGAAGAAGAAGCGTATTCTTATGGCGCGGTATAAGGACTACCCTATATTCAACGGGAGTAGCAGTTTGCTTGATGGTATAACGTTGTCGTTGCCCATATTCTTTCTTGCTCATTATTTCCCCGAATCAATAGTTGGCTATTTTGCGCTGCTGCTTCGGGTTGCTAATGCTCCATTGAGCTTTATTTCTGTATCAGTTTCGCAAGTAAATTTAAGGAAGGTTGTTGATCTTGTTAATGAACGGCGGGATGTAACGCCCTATATATATAAACTGGCATTACTGCTGATTGCTATTGTTAGTGTGCCTACGGTAGTGCTTGTGCTGTTTGCGCCAGAACTGTTCGCATTCATTTTTGGTGAGTCATGGCGTGAGGCTGGTGTGTACAGCCAGATTCTTATTCCTGCGCTGGCGGTGCGTTTTGTTGCCTCAACCTTGAGCAGTACTCTGGGAGCAACTAGAAATAACCAGTATGGCGCCTTATGGAAGGTGATTGCATTATTCTCCACGCTCGTTGTATTTGCGTGGTTTGCGCCAAAAGGCGATATAATAATATTTTTGTATGCCGCTTTGGTCAATGACGTGCTTCTATACATCCTCTATTTTATTTTCATTGTGAAGGCTGCAAAAATGCCAAGGAACCTAGTTTAAAAAATGTGTGGGATTGCAGGAATATTCAACCTTCAGGGTGCCGAAACTCAGCAGGCTAGGGCATTGCACCAAATGGCCAACCAAATGATCCAGCGTGGACCGGATGATGAGGGTTTTGCCCTGATTCATAAGGATGGAAAGATCAATACATACCGAGGCCGCGATACATGCATGGATCATCTTGAAATTCCATTAATCCCGGACTACCCGAGAGAGCCAATACAGAATGCATACGAGAAACCATCATGGGTGGCTTTGGGGCATCGTCGCCTGAGTATCGTAGATCTTACACCCCATGGGCACCAGCCACTTTGTACGCATGACAAAAGGTATTGGATCGTATTTAATGGTGAGATTTATAATTACCAGGATATTGCATCAGAATTAAATGCGGAAGGTATTCAGCTCCACGGTCACAGTGACACGGAGGTGTTGATCCATGCCTATGCCCAGTGGGGCGAGCAATGTCTTGATCGCTTTAACGGAGACTTTGCTTTTGCGATCTGGGATAACAAAGAAAATTACCTTTTTTGTGCGAGAGATAGAATCGGTATCAAGCCCTTTTACTATACGATTGAGAATAATCAGCTGGTCTTTGCGTCAGACATTAAGACTATCATCGCGTCCGGACTATATACACCGGAAGTTGATCCAGAAGGACTATATTTTGCGATGGCCTTCGGGATTGCTCCCCGACCGATGACTGCATTCAAGGGGGTTCATGCCTTGGAGCAAGGCCATTGGATGCGAGTGTATTTTGATGGTCGAATTGAAATGCAGCACTACTGGGGCATCCCAGTCGGTACTCAAGATCATAAAATGTCAGAGGCTGATGCCATAGAAATATTGGATACCGAACTTACGCAAGCAATCCGATTGCGTCTGCATGCAGATGTTCCAGTTGGTACATTCATGAGTGGTGGAATTGATTCGACTACGATTTCGGCGATTGCTTCAAGGATGCATCCTGGAATTAAGGCGTTCACACTGGGCTATGAACACACGGCACCAGAGCTGGACGAAGTTGCTCAAGCCGAAGCAACGGCACGTATGAATCCGATGGAGCATGTCATTCATCGAGTCAATCCTGATGAGTCACTATCTGATCTTGATAATTGGATTGATGGCTACGAAGAACCATTTTATAGTTTGGCGGCAAATCATGTGATTTCAAAACTGGTTAAACAGAATGGTGTAACTGTTGTACTCAACGGTTTGGGGGGGGATGAGCTATTTGCTGGGTATGACCTATACAAGTTTGCGAGATGGTGGCCATTGATATCAACTTTTTCACCAGTAATCGGTTTATTATCACCAGTTATGGGGAAAAAGGGTGAACGCCTTGCTGATATTGCAGCGGTGAATAGCCCCGATCAGTTACATACTTTGTTTTTTCAGAATACGCCTGACATGGGGTTGCATCAGTTGTTCTATCATCCTGATTTAGTTGATATTAATACTCCAAATAGATTAAAGAGGCTGTATGCAGACGGCATTGTATTTGGTGATTCTATCGAGGCTATGAGTTATATGGACTTGATGAATTATGTTGGAAACCACCATGTACACCGTGTGGATCAGTTTACAATGATGCATTCTGTCGAGGGACGTTTCCCGTTTCTCGATCACAAGTTAATTGAAGCGGCATACCGCATACCCAGCAAATGGAAGATCAAGGGAGGTGTGCAAAAATATGTACTTCGCCAGGTGGCGAAGAAATATATAGATCCGTCATGTCTTTCAATGAAGAAGAAGGGGTTTGGTTTGCCGCTCAAACAATGGATGCAGGGGCCACTATTACCATTGGTTCAGGCTAAGATGGATGCGCTCAAAGAACGATCATTGATACGTGCTGATACAGTAACCAAGTGGTTTGAGGAATACCAGAGGGGGCATATTTCTGCGACTCGAATCTGGCATTTGGTTGCTCTTGAACTTTGGTTTGAGCGCTTTATTGACCGGAGTGGAGAGGCGATATGAAGTTATCGGGCGTATCGAAATATGTTTCGCCAGTTAGATACTGGTATCGGTTTCTTAGTTTGGTGAATAAAACTATACTGCATCATTTTGACATGCTTACGGCACCTGCTTACGAAACCCAATTTAAGTATCCACCTATATTTTTTCTTGGTGCTCCACGTTCTGGAACTACTCTTATCTATCAGGTTGTCACAGATAGATTCGATGTAGCTTACCTAAGCAATCGGCATTGCCAATTTTTTGGTGCGCCAGCCTTGGCAGAGCGACTCTTTCGCCCATTAAACAACAAAACATGTTCAGATTACACTTCGTATCATGGTCAAACTAAAGGATTGTCTTCCCCATCTGAGTGCGGTGAGTGGTGGTACCGGTTTTTTCGACGTGAACCAGCCTTTGTGACTTTGGTGGATGCTGACGAGAAGAAAATGGGCAATTTTCGCCGCTCTTTGCTTGCGTTGACCGAAGTGGCGGGCAAGCCAGTAGTATTTAAAAATCTCTATGCATCCCTGCGTTTGGAGGCAATTTCTAAACATATTCCAGAGGCACTGTTTATTGTTATTAAACGAAATGAACTTGATAACTCGCATTCACTTTTGGAAGGACGAATGAGGACCTTAGGACGCTACGATCAGTGGTGGGGAGTGCCGCCACCAAATGTAGAGAAATTGAAGTTGCTTGAACCGGCACAACAGGCAGTTGGGCAGGTACGTGGCATGTGCAATGTGATAGACAAAGCTATGGAGAGCGGTCTTATTGACAGTCGCCGCGTACTCACTCTTGAATATGAGAAATTTTGTGCTGATGTATATTCGTCAGTGCGTGAGCTAGAAAAGTTTTTTATGACGCATGGCTTGACTGTTTCACGGCGTTTCACTGTGCCTGAGAAATTTCCCATTAATCGAAATATACGCATTGATAAAAAACTTTATTCTGAATTGCAGAGAATTGTGAACAGTTAGTGAAACATTTATGAGCAATAAAAACATATATCGCGAACTCTGTGCTACCGAATCGACAATCCCTGTTTTTTCTCGGGATTGGTGGCTTGATGCTGTTTGTGATGGAGCAGATAATTGGGATGTGGCACTAGTGGAAAATGGTGGTGAGGTCATGGCGACCATGCCGTACTACGTTAAACATAAATATGGGTTTACCCTGCTTACTCAGCCACCTTTGACGCAAACTCTTGGCCCTTGGATTCGACCTTCTTCGGCAAAGCATGCGAAAGCATTAGGTCAACAAAAACATTTAATGTATGGGTTAATTGAGCAGCTACCGAAATGTGATTTATTTATGCAAAATTGGCATTATAGCATTACTAACTGGCTGCCTTTTTATTGGAAAGGGTTTTCACAGACTACACGTTATACCTATGTAATCGAAGATTTATCAGATTTGGATAAGGTTTTTTCAGGCTTTGAACATTCTAAAAGAAAGAATATAAAAAAAAGCGAGAAAATAATTAATATTGTTTTTGATATAACTGCAGACCAGTTTTATGATAATCATCAAATGACATTGCTTAAGCAAAACTCTAAAATCAGCTATTCCAAAGATTTATTCAAAAGAATTTATAAGGCTGGTTATCAGAATGATTCAGCTAGAACCATAGCTGCATATGATCAATATGGTAATTTACATGCAGCATTATTTGTTATCTGGGATAACCAAAGTGCTTATGACTTAATAAGCACTATAGATCCTGATTATAGAAATTACGGTGCGGCTTCATTGTTGATAAGAGAGATAATAAAATTTGTTTCGGTGCGAACAAACAAGTTCGATTTTGAAGGTTCTATGATTGAGCAGGTTGAGAGATCGTTTCGCCAATTCGGTGCTATTCAAAAGCCTTATTTCTTTATTTCCAAAACCTCATCACGTCTTCTTCGTGTGCGTGATGCCATGAAACAGATTGTCAGACAAGCATGATGCTTAACCTACATGTACCAGCACACTGCCCAAATGAAGTGCGCTGGATTATTGGTGTAATTTTTGGTGAGTTTCTTGGCATCGCTTGTAATATAATTGAGGGCGAACAAGAATATTACCGTTTGGAATTCTCTGGAAAGACCCTGCATCTGGCTGATTGTTTTTTTAATAAAGCTAGCAAGGCATGGCTACAGCACTCATCCTTACCGAAAATGCCACTTGCATCATGGGATGTGACTACATCTGGACTCGATGTTCCATTAGTAGCACAACACTTTCCTATAATTTCTGGTAAGCCTGAAATAAATATTACTGAAGGACATATTAGTTTAGGGCTCGACGTTTTTGGCTCAACATTTTTTATGCTATCTCGCTATGAAGAAGTTGTGAAATCAGACCGAGATCAGCATGGCCGTTTTCCAGCATCAGCATCACTGGCATTTCAGGTAGGTTTTTTAGATCGTCCTATCGTTAACGAGTATCTAGAAATCCTATGGTCATGTATGAAATTACTCTGGCCAGACCTCAAAAGAAAACAACGTAATTTCCAAATGCGAGTTAGCTGTGATGTGGATCATCCCTATCAGTGTGGTATTAAAAACCCAGTTAGACAATTAGAAAATATAGTCAGAGATCTAATCCGAAGGAAAAGCCCACTTCAAGCAGTGAAAAGTACTATTAACTATTTCGCTAGCAAATCTGGTAATTTTTCATTTGATTCTAATTATGCCCGTTTCAATTGGATGATGGATATGAACGAAAAGGCTGGGAATAAAGTGGCTTTTTACTTCTTGGCCGGCCGAACCAGCCAAGAATTGGATGGCTGCTATTCTCTGGATGAGCCAGTCATTCGCAGACTTATGCGCAGTATTCATGAGAGGGGGCATGAAATTGGATTACATCCAAGTTACAATAGCTATCAGAGCGTTGAACAGCTAAAGAGTGAAGCAAATAATCTTCGCCGTGTAATGGATGATGAAGGAATACATCAGGATATCCTTGGTGGTAGGCAACATTATTTGCGGTGGGATGCTCGACTTACACCTGGCAACTGGGAGAAGGCCGAGTTAGCCTATGATTCTACACTAAGCTTTTCTGATTGCGCTGGTTTTCGTTGTGGTACGTGCTATGAATATCCTTTGTATGATCTTATAGCCAGGCGCCAGTTGAATGTCTTTGAAAGGCCTCTAGTCTTGATGGAGTCCAGTATAATAAGCAAACAATATATGGGGCTAGGCTATTCAGAGATATCTTTAGAAAAAATGTTGGGATTGTACGAGAGATGTCGGCAGTTTGATGGTCAATTTACTCTACTTTGGCATAATTCACATTTTTCAAATCCCGAAGATGAGTCCTTTTATAAGAAGCTAGTTATGGGGGCTCCAACGACGTAAAATGGTGCTAGGATCGAGAAGGATGGTGAGTGCGCAATTATTGTCTGAATTCAAAATAGTGTTGATTTAATGTTATCTGCGAAGTTTCATCCACGTGAGTATTGTGCTCGAGAAAATAGTGCTCCTAAACTATTTGCCATCCTTGCGTTATTGTCAGCAATTTATTATTCGTATGTGCCTTTTCTTTATGTGTTAAACATTGTTGGTATTGAAAAGAACCTTTTATTTTTGGTAATTATTTTCTCTGCACTTGTAAGTCTTAGTTTCTCAATTGTCCAAGGTTGCGTAAGAATCACGGCCCAAAAAATTGCTCTAATTAGCTTATATTTGTTCTTTGCCTTTTACTCAGTATTATCATTTATTTTCCATAAAAATTATTTGGGGGACCAACAAGTAGTCATTGTATTATCACTCCTCAATCCATTGTTTATTATTCTCGCAGTATTCTCTGTTGCTTATAAGAAAACAATTCTTCGAATTTTATTTATCTTATCATCGATCTACTTTTTTGCTCTTGCTAGCCTTGCATTGCAAGGCAGGCTATTTTCTCATGAAGGTTTTTTTTTAAGAGTATTTGATGTTCTTGAAAAACCGGGTTACCAGAATATTACCCAATATCTTGGGTTGTTTACGCTCTTGTTAGCATTATATGTCAAGAATGGAAAATTTTATTTCAATGCGTTTAAATGGGTTGTGCTAATTTTTGCGTTAGTGTTCATGTTTGCGGTCGGTGGAAGGGCCGCTATTATATCTACACTATTTGTTATGATGCTGGCATATTGGGTTTCAGATGTACATTGGAGTTCAAAGGTTATTGTCGCAATTTCCTCTGTTTTTGTTGTTGGGTTTATGTCATTCGTCAGCTATTTGCCGATAGATGAAGAAGTGTTGGGGGTCAGAAGATTCTCTGTGCTATTTGACGGTGATGATAGATCACATCGAATTTTTCTCTTTAAAAGCGCAGTTGACTTATTTTTACTGAATACGAAAAACTTTATTGTTGGTGCAGGGATGAATTATTTCCCAGTATATACTGGTTGGATGGGCACCGGTGGTTATCCTCACAACTTGGTTTTGGAATTGCTTTCTGAGTATGGGATAATTGGTTTTTGTTTATTCAGTATCCCGCTTCTCATGGTGTTTTATTTTCGTAAAAAATATTATGGCTCAATTGTTGGTAAAAACAGGGAAGAGCGTATGCTTTTTTTTGTTTTTATTTATCTGTTGATAATTAGCATGTTTACTGGTGGTTTGCGGTCCTCATGGATGTTGATGTATTTTGGGTACCTTCTGTTTCCCTCACAGATACTACAGAGAGTATTCAATAGACCTTTGTCTAAGGAAAGTAACAATTTTCTTGGGCTGGCAAAGCCTAAGTAGAATGAAAGTCATACACTTAACCTCCGTCCACCAGTGTCAAGATGCGCGTATTTTACATAAGGAATGCGCAAGTCTCGCTAAGGCTGGTTACGAAGTATCCTTAGCTGTAAAGGCAGATTCCGAAGAAATCATACATGGTGTAAAAATTTTACCGATAAAGGAAGAGCGTAGTCGTATTAAAAGGTTCATTTATTCGGCACGGTCTGTATACAGGGCCGCAATGAATGGAAATGCTGATGTTTGTCACTTCCACGATCCTGAACTAATTCCTGTTGTTGTATTGTTGCGACTTCGTGGTAAAAAAGTTATCTATGATGTTCACGAGGACTTGCCAAGGCAAATACTCAGCAAGCCATGGATATCTCCTTGGTTGCGCTACCCTACAGCTTTGCTTGCTTCTGCTACTGAATGGTTCGCATCCCGTGTGTTTCTTTCTGCTGTTGTGGCGGCAACCCCAACAATTGCCAAGCGATTCCCGGCCCACAAAACAATGGTCGTGCAGAACTTCCCTATTCTTACTGAGCTAGAGCCACCAATATTTTCATCTTATTACGAGCGACCTGAACATGTGGTGTATGTTGGGGGGATATCAAAATATCGTGGTGTGGTTGAGAATGTTATTGCTTTCGAACATGTGCAGAATCAAAAATGTCGTTTCGTTCTGGCGGGCTCATTTGAGGATGCGCAGTTAGAAGAGAAGTGTAGGAGACTTAGGGGTTGGAAGAAGGTTGAGTTCAAAGGTTGGTTGAGTCGAAGTGGTGTTTCATCTGAGCTTGCCCAGGCCCGAGCAGGATTAGTTGTGCTTCACCCCTTGGTTAACTACCTAGATTCATATCCAATCAAGCTTTTCGAGTATATGTCTGCTGGGATTCCAGTCATCGCATCAGATTTCCCGCTATGGAGAAAGATTGTCGAAGAGGCTGACTGTGGGCTTTTGGTGGACCCACTGAATGCCGAGGAGACCGCCAAAGCCATTGACTGGTTACTTGAAAACCCGGAACGGGCGGAACAGATGGGTACTAATGGCAGGCAGGCTGTTATAAACCATTATAATTGGCAAAATGAAGAGAAAAAGCTTCTTGAATTATACCGCGGGCTGACCCAGCAATAACCAACAAAAATACTATGGAATTGCGGCTATTGGCCAAGATACTATTGGTGTATGTGGAGCTGTTGTGTGGTATCTCAGGCCGGGAGGCATCCCCCGTCAGGCATGAAGGAAGTAATTTTAGTTGCAACGGGGCAAGTAAAAGACAATCGGTGCGCCTCTTTATGTTGCAATTGTTAGACACCTGATGGTATTCGAAAATAAAAATATAAGTTTATTAGAAAAGCGCATGATATATAATGTCAGATTTTTACCAAACACATAATATGATATTCAAGTAGGGTTCTTATGTTGAATTTTGCATTGGTGGGCTGTGGGCGTATCGCTAAGCGTCATTCAGAATTGTTAGGTTTGCGTCAGATTCAAGGGGCGTCGTTGACAGCGGTTTGTGATATTCAGGTCGATCGTGCTCGCAGTATCGGAACGCGGTTCAGTGTACCCTATTACACGGAAATGCGGGAGATGATGGAGCAGGAACAGGTGGATGTTGTTGTCATTTTGACGCCAAGCGGCATGCATGCTGAGCATGTCATCAAGTTAGCGCCTTTTGGTAAAAACATTATGGTTGAAAAACCAATGGCGTTAACGCTGGATGATGCAGATGATATGATCCGAGCTTGTGACGAAAATGGTGTAAAATTGTTTGTTGTTAAGCAAAACCGTTTTAATGTACCGGTGATGAAGCTACGAGAGGCTTTGGAAGCAAATCGCTTTGGAAAGTTAGTATTAGGCACTGTTCGCGTGCGTTGGGCGCGTCACCAAGCTTATTATGATCAAGATGAATGGCGTGGTACTTGGGCTATGGATGGTGGTGTGCTGACCAATCAGGCTAGCCACCATGTGGACATGCTGGAATGGATGATGGGTGAAGTGGAGAGCGTTTTCGCTAAAAGTTCCACAGCGCTGGTAGATATAGAAGCGGAAGATACTGCTGTTGTAACGCTAAAGTTTAAAAATGGAGCTTTGGGGATTATTGAGGCGACAACGGCCACAAGACCTGACAATTTGGAGGGTTCGATTTCTGTGTTGGGTGAGACTGGCACGGTTGTTATTGGTGGCTTTGCCGTTAACCAGATGCAGACCTGGAATTTTGAAAAAAGTCAACCAGGTGATGAGGAGGTACTTGAGAAATACTCTGTTAATCCGCCAAATGTCTACGGTTTTGGTCATCAAGCATATTATGAACATGTAGTAGATTGTATTAAAAATAGTAAACGTCATCTGGTCGATGGGTTGGGGGGGCGCAAGAGCATCGAATTGATTAGTGCTATCTACGAGTCAATAGAAACGGGTAAAGAAGTCTACCTGCGTTTTCAGCCGAAGCACTGCAAATTGGGGCAGCAATGATTGCTGAAAGTGCTGTTGTACATGCGAATGTTGAGCTTGGAAAAAATATTCATATTGAAGGCTTCTGTATTGTTGGCTGCCCATTTAATGGGTATGAGGGTGAGAAAACTATAATAGGTGACAATGCAGTTATTCGTGCAGGTACGATCGTATATGCCGGTAACCGCATTGGTAGTAACTTCCAGACTGGCAACAAGGCAAATATTCGCGAGCTCAATGAGATAGGTGATGATGTCAGCATCGGGACTCTCTCCGTGGTCGAGCATCATGTGAATATTCGAGATGGTGTGCGCCTCCATACGCAGGTCTTTGTACCTGAATATACAACTTTGGAGGAGGGGGCATGGGTTGGTCCTAATGTTGTGATTACAAACGCCCGCTACCCGAAGCATCCGGATGTGAAACATCAGCTCATGGGGGCTCACGTGCAACGAAATGCAAAAATTGGTGCTAATGCTACCTTGTTGCCTGGTGTCAATATTGGTGAAAATAGTCTTGTTGGGGCAGGCAGCGTTGTAACGCAGGATGTGCCGGCTAATGTAGTTGCGGCCGGTAACCCGGTGCGTGTAATTCGCAATATAGATTATTGAGTTTCCTTCGTGAACTTGGTTTCAGCACTATTTATATTTATGACTAAATCGGTAGGTAATATGATCAAATTTCTCGATCTGCACAAGCAATATGCTTCTATCAAGGATGAAATCGACACGGCTATACGGTCTGTTATTAATGATAGTGCTTTTGTTGGTGGTAAGTATGTGAAGAAATTCGAAGAAAATTTTTCTGAATTCCAACAGGTGCATCACTGTGTTGGTGTTGGCAATGGTACAGACGCACTGGAAATTGCGATTGAGGCACTTGATTTACCCCCGGATAGTGAAATCATTGTTCCTGCGAATAGTTTTATAGCCAGCGCTGAGGCAGTTTCTCGGATGGGTTGTCGAGTCGTATTCTGTGATGCTAGCCCTGATGACTACACAATTATGATTAGTGATGTGCGTAAGCGCATTACTGAAAAAACAGCGGCGATAATGGCTGTGCATATATATGGGCATCCTTGTGATATGGATCCGCTGATCGAATTGGCTAAACAACATAATATCTACATAATCGAAGATTGTGCGCAGGCTCATGGTGCTGAATATAAGGGTAGACGCGTCGGTAGTATTGGCGATATTGGTACTTTTAGCTTCTATCCAGGCAAAAATTTAGGCGCTTATGGTGATGGTGGCGCAATTACAACAAATAATGATGATTTGGCTATTAGATGTCGAAAAATAGCCAATCATGGTCGTATAGCAAAGTATGATCACGAATTCGAGGGACGAAATTCCAGACTGGATGGCATACAAGCGGCCATTCTTGATGCAAAACTTAAACATCTAGATGATTGGACGGAACACCGTATTCGAGTTGCCGATACATATATTGAACAGTTAAAGGATGCCAATAATATTACCTTACCAGTACGCAAGGATTGGGCGAGACAAGTTTATCATTTGTTTGTGATTCGTTCAGAGCAACGTAATAAATTGCGTGAAGAATTAGCAGAAGAGGGTATTCAAACAGGTGTTCATTATCCGGTTGCGCTACCGAAGCTCAAAGCATACGAATACCTTGATCAGTCCGCTGAAAAGGGATTTGCCTGGCGTTTAGACAAGGAGTTGCTTAGTTTGCCGATTGGTGAACATATCGATTTTGATGAGGTGAAGAAGATATTGGCTGTGTGCTGTACGTGAATATATTGATGATTAATCATTGCGTCGGAACACTCAATAAATATGGTGTGGGGCACGCTCCTTGTTATCAGATGAAGCATTGGACCGATGACAAAAGTCCATTGAGCCTATCAATAAGTGGTCGTCTCAATATTGGCGATTTGAAGGTTTCAAAGTGAGAATTTCGTTGGTAACGATTGGAGAACCCTTGCCGACAGATGCAGGAAATCAGAAGTTACTGCGAACGGGAATACTTTGTAGGCATCTCGTTTCGCTGGGGCACGATGTAACTTGGTGGACTTCCACGTTTAATCACTCAACAAAAAAACAAAGATCAAACCACGATAAAGTAGAGTTGATTAGCAATAACTATAAGATAGTCCAATTATACGCGCCTTCATACAAGAGAAATATATCAATATGGCGAATTATAAACCATTTTGTATTAGCCTCTAAGCTATTTATTAAGATAAAAAAGGAAATTTCGCCTGATGTCCTGGTGGTAAGTTACCCTGCTATTGAAGTCGCCTTTGCTGCGAGCATATACGCCAAGAAAAACTCTGTTCCGTATATACTAGATGCTCGTGATATGTGGCCAGATATGATCTATACGTATTTGGGAAATGGTTTTTTTAGTACTGTGGTGTGTGGGTTGTTGTCCTATATGGATGTAATGGCAAAATATGCATTTAAAGGGGCAAAATCCATTATTGGGATTACGGAGGGGTATGTAAAGTGGGGTGCTTCATATGCGGCGAGAAAAGTAACGTCAATGGATAGAGCTTTTTATCTTACAAGTAAAAGTGCAAATTTTGATAAGCAAGATATGGTCGATGCATATAATTATTGGGGAGCTGAAATTCCAAATTTGAGTAAAAATAGCTTTGTAATTTGCTTTTTTGGCATTATTTCCAGAAGAAAATTTGATTTGGATAGTGTGATTGCTGTAGCTGAAAGGTTGTCTAAGGAAGGACGTGATATTCAATTTGTTATATGTGGTGATGGGGATGATTTATTAAAGTATAGAAAAAATGTTACTGCAAATAACGTTGTGTTTCCTGGCTGGGTGGATGCACCAAAGATTACAAGTCTCATGCGTATATCAGATATAGGTCTTGCCCCCTATAAATCTACTGCAGACTTTAGAATGTCGTTACCAATAAAACTATTCGAGTATTTGTCAGAAGGACTGCCAATACTTTCCTGTTTGAAAGGTGAAACATTTTCCCTGATTAAAGAAGAAAAGATCGGGCTAACATACGAAGAGAATAATATTGTGTCCTTATATGATTCCATAGTTAAATTGGCAGATGATAATAAGTATCGAGACGAATGCGCAAAAAAGGCATTGAAGCTATATAACGTAAAATTCAATCAGGAATCTGTTTTTAATAAAATGGTGCGACACGTCGAAATGATCGGCGGACAATAGGAATATTATATTTCTTGCATGCTATTGATTGAATTGTAACTGTAAATTTGGTGAAGATTTCTTGAATAATCTATTTGTGACCACTATGGCGTCAAAAGCTGAAGCAATATTTTACCATGGCTCATGATTTTAGTTCCGTTACAGAGACTGGTGATGGGGATGTATCATTAGCTCAACTTGAAAGGATGGTTCAACGGTATTTTTGGGCAAGAGAATATTGCAAAGATAAAGATGTTCTCGAAGTGGCTTGTGGTATCGGTCAAGGTTTAGGTTGTTTGGCGGAAGTAGCAAAAAGCGTACAGGCGGGTGATATAACTCCATCTCTTGTTAAAAGGGCGCGCTTTCATTATGGTGACCGCGTAAAAATATTTGAATTAGATGCCGAGCGATTATCCTTTGATGCGGAATCTTTTGATGTGGTTATTTTATTTGAGGCAATATATTACATCCCAAATGCAGAAAAATTTATTGATGAATGTCGGCGAATATTGCGACCAGGTGGGATGCTTTTGCTGGCAACAGCGAACAAAGATTTGTTCGATTTTAATCCAAGCCCATATTCTGTAACTTATTACAACCCGCCAGAATTAGATGTTATGTTGTCTGTTTATGGCTTTGATTCAACCTTCCTAGGCGGAAGTCCGGTCAATTCGCATAGCATTTTAAGTAAACTTATCCGGTTAGTTAAAGTTACAGCAGTTAAATTTAATCTGATTCCAGGGTCCATGCGTAGCAAGCAATGGCTAAAGCGTATTTTATTCGGTAAGCTTTCGCCAATGCCAAAAGAAATATGTGCCAGTGATGCTCCGTATATATCACCTGTCCCAATTGATGGAAGTCATGCAGATACGCAGAATCAGGTAATCTATTGCGTTGCGAAATTAAGGTGATAAATTGAAGAATATTCCTTTTTTTAACTATCCTGCTTTATTTGAAGAAAATGAGAAGGAATATTTGGCAATCGTTCAAGATGTATTGCGTCGAGGCGCATATATCATGCAAAGTGATCTTGAAGAATTTGAAGAGTCCCTTGCAAAATATATAGGTGTTAAACATGCGATTGGGACTGCTGATGGCACAATGGCAATACTCACATCTTTGCTTGCCTTAGACTTAGATCCAGGATTTGAGGCTATCCTTCCATCGCATACCTTTGTGGCAACAGCAAGTGCAGTTCATTATGCTGGTGGGGTCCCAGTATTGGCGGACTGTTGTCAAGATCATCTAATATCACCAGAATCAATTGAGCGGCTAATAACAAATAAAACAAAAGTAATTTTACCTGTTCAACTCAACGGCCGGGTGGCCAATATGACTCCAATTGTAGAGTTAGCGAAAAGATATCAGCTGCATCTAGTTGAGGATTCTTGTCAGGCATTGGGCGCAAAGTTTAAAGGTCAGATGGCAGGTACATTTGGTGATGCAGGAACGTTTAGTTTTTATCCATCAAAAACATTAGGTGCATTTGGCGACGCGGGTGCGATGATTACAGGCTCTGATGAAATTGCCGATAATGTCCGCTCAATTCGGGATCATGGGCGTAATCCAAGAACAGGGTTGGTGGAACGTTGGGGGTTTAATGCGCGTTTAGATAATTTACATGCTGCAATTCTATTATATAAGTTACGGCATTATTCTGAAGCTATATCCAAAAGAAGATTTCTTGCCAGTATATACAATGAAAATCTCTCTGGTTTGGATACACTGCTATTGCCCCCTGGTCCTTGTGGTGACAATGATAATTTTGATATTTATCAAAATTATGAAATTGAAGCTGATGACCGTGATGCGCTTAAACTGTTTTTAGCTGAAAAGGGTGTGGGTACAATTCTTCAGTGGGGTGGCAATACCATTCATCAATTTAGTCAACTAGGTTGTCGGGGTAATGTCGAGTATTCAGAATTAATGACTTCACGGTTTTTGCTTTTGCCTATGAATACGACTCTTACTGAAGAAGATATTCTATATATATGCGATAGTATTAAAGAATATTATGGCGCCTGAGGTTTTGGAGGAAGGAAGATATGTCTGAGCGTATTTCAGTAGCAGGTGGCTTGAGAACAGAAGCGGAGCAGAAAGAAGCTGCCCAGATTAAAGTTTGCTTTGATAAGAATCCATTGTCTTGGGAAAGGAAAATGGAAAACTTCCCAAAGTACGTTCGTCGCCAAAATATTACCCGGTTTCTTGCATTGTATGAAATATTTAAGCGTACAGTTGATGTTAAAGGATCGATTATTGAATGTGGAGTATTCCAAGGCTTTGGAATTACTACTTGGGCAAAATTATCGGCGATTATGGAGCCAGTCAACCTTACGCGCCGCATTTACGGGTTTGATTCATTTGAAGGTTTTCCATCAATAGATGAAAAGGATAAATCAAAGTTTAGTGATCATGTGCAGGCAGGTGATTTGTATGCTGATTCAAAAGAAGAAATAGAAACACTTTCAGCCATTAATGATTCAACGCGTTTTTTAGGGCATGTGCCGAAAGTAAAATTGGTAAAAGGAGATGCCACAAAAACAATACCACATTTTGTCGAAGAGAATCCTCATCTACTAGTGAGCTTATTATTTTTAGATTTTGATCTTTATGAGCCAACTATGGCAGCACTTGAGAACCTTGTGCCTCGGATGCCGAAAGGTGCGGTAATTGCTTTTGATGCGC
>Ga0256832_1000966_pt1 | contig 19233 bp, 17 predicted proteins | sample 134614metaG_FD_190534 | JGI IMG/M metagenome (GOLD analysis project Ga0256832, IMG submission 190534) | Hydrothermal vent microbial communities from Lau Basin, Pacific Ocean - 134-614 | ecosystem: Environmental > Aquatic > Marine > Hydrothermal vents | place: Pacific Ocean: Lau Basin | collected...
CCCTTCCGGATCTGCAACCAGCCTGGTCCGGCGGCAGTCCTGTTTGAGAAGGAATTGAAACTTCAAACCCTTCCGGATCTGCAACCAGCCTGGGTCCGGCGGCAGTCCTGTTTGAGAAGGAATTGAAACGGCCGAAGTTGAAGGGAAAGGCCCTTCTCTTCAGTCCGGCGGCAGTCCTGTTTGAGAAGGAATTGAAACTCATCGCTGATGCGGTGGCCTCTGTACTCGCCGTCCGGCGGCAGTCCTGTTTGAGAAGGAATTGAAACCACTTATGCCTTGTCGCGTCATTTCTGGCGCAAGTCCGGCGGCAGTCCTGTTTGAGAAGGAATTGAAATAAAACAAGTGGCAAGCCCTGCCTTTTTCGGAGGCAGGGTGAATTTCAAGATCAAAAGCTGGTGGAGGGCATGCCGGGCTCATCATGCATTATGATGTACCTCAGGGTTTCATCATATCCAGAACAGATATTTCAACACTGATAAGTTGTGGCTTTGGTATGCCGCCACTTTCCCGTCCACTATAGAGCGCGCGCCTGCCCCGCTCACTGGCGAATATGCTTCCCATGGCGCTGCAGGGGCCTGTGCCATTGGTTATGTCAATGAGAATTTCCCGGTCCGCCACGCCGCGAGAGTGCAGGACATGCAGAGCTCTTTCCAAGGCTTGGCGAATGCTTGAAAGCTTGAAAAAATTCACTCCTCCTATCTGTTCAATATTTATTTCCTTGTTAAAAAGTGCATCAATGCATTGTTTTGCCTCAAGGAATAACTTATCCGTTCCCTTTTCTCCTTCAGATGTCAAAAGAGTGACATGTATGGTATCATTATTTAATTTACAGGCGTTAATTGCCATAAACAATGTTTGCCAATTCCACGATTTGGAAATTTTTCGCCCTTCGCATATATCTTCCAAGGTGATGCCGCCGTTTAGTATACCCTGTATATTTTTTTGGTGATCTTCTGGGACGTGGGGCCTTGATAGAAATGCAACCAGTCCGCGCCGGCCCTCGATTTTGCCAGTTTTACCGCCATGAATAGTCAGCGGCTTCTCACTGATCCTGAGGCCTATGATCCTGTAACGCCAGCGCCAGATGATCATCAATAATATATAAAGGGCCAAGGTCCAAAAAAGTGTGCGTGCCCCCTGATTGTACAGCACATCCTTTCCCGGCCAGTTCCATGCCAATACCCATTGTTCAAATGGCAGGCCGCTGGAAGGTTTGCGCAGAATGCGGAGAAATTGCATGAGCGCATGTCCCGCCTGCACGGTTGCCGCGCCAAATAAAAGGAACAGGAGCATGGCCAAAAATTTCTTCAGGAAAGCACACCAGCGCTCCAGAAGATCTCCAAACGTCATGATTTTTCTGCTTCCCTGATTTCGTATTCAACAAGCTCCGCCCCCAGCCGCTCCAGATCGTCCACCGAAAGCTCCTTGCCGCGCAGCTCCGGCGGCACGTGCAGCTCAAGATGCAGGAAACGCGCGCCGCGCGCCGTTACTTGCGCCGCCACGGAAACGGGCAGAACGCCCATGATGATATCACCCGGCCGCAACCGCGCAATGGTGTCTTCATCCAGATGATCAATCATCTCCGCCTTGATGCCGCGCCGCCGCGCCCATTCCACCGCGCCGGTGTGGCGGGTGACAAACCACGTCCTGCCGGTCGCCTGCGTCGGCGTTGGCTCAACGTCTGTGGCCTCGTCCGCGACCATGGTGATGCCTCCTGTGCCGATTGCGCCCGTTTCCGCCTTGCTCCTCGTTGGCGGGAACGTAGGGCAGGCCTTTCTCGTCCGTCAGGTTTGGCAGGGCCAGCTTCCATTCGACGATATCGCGGCTTTCCTTCTCGTTGCGCACGAACCACTCGTAGTTCTTGCCGTCCGGATCGGGCCGCGCCTGGGCGCGCGGATAATGCGCCGGCTTGCCGGCGAAGCCCTTTGCCGCCTTCAGGAAAGCGTCGATGAAGGGGATCGTCTCGAACCCGCCATCATAGGCCTTTTCCAGCCCTTCCCTGTAGGTCGTGACGAAGCGCTCTTCTGCCTTGTCCTTGCCGGTGAGGCATTCATCCTCCGCCAATGTCACCGGCATCAGGCTTTCGAACTGCTTCTTGCGGCCCTCGCCGGAGACCAGCTCCAGCTCCTTGATGCGCATGCGCACCGAGCCGAAGCCCAGCGGCTTGCCGCCGCCCAGCCGATGATGGTGATCATCCGGCAATGACAGCAGCCACAGCAGCGCCCCCAGCTCCGCCGCGTTCAGGTTCTGCACCTCCAGCCAAGTGGAAAACGTCGTGTCCGGCTTCACCCAGCCTTGCACGGAACGGTTCTGATCATCCCGGTTGCCATGTTCGCCAATGCGGCGGATGTATTCGCGATACACGGCCTTGCCATTCGCTTGCAGCTCCCGGGCTTCGCGCCCGCCGCTTTCCGCCTTCGCCTTTTCGCCGTTCCAGTAGGCGGTGTCGCGCGCCACCAGCGCCGGGTGCGGATAGACCTTGCGCCCGCGCAGCCTCTTGTCCTCCGCATAGGCCGCCGTTTTCTTGGAGATCAGGTCGTCCTGCGCGCCGCCACAGGGTTTCTTGCCCACGTAGAACCGCGCCTGCTGCGGCTTGGGCGTGGAAAGAATGGCCAGCGGCAGCCCGTCCTCTCCGAAGTCCTCGATGGCGTCATCGGTCTCGCAGCGCACCGGGCCGATGCGCAGGCTGCCGCGCCAGGCGCCCTTGCCGTTCTGGTTCACCCAGCCGAACACGCGATCGGCGGGGGAAAGTTCATCCATCTTGCGGGCAGGACGCAACTCTTCGGGTAACAGCTCTACCGGCGGCACTTTAGCAAGCTCGCGGCCGATCATCACCGGGTAGAGGCCGATGATCTCGCCCTTGTCGTTCACCCGCGCATAGACCAGATCGCCAGGCTTCAGGTTCTCCGCACCCCGTTCGCACACATGGTGCGAAAAGGCGGTCTGACCGGGTTTGTTGCCCAGATAATCATCGCAGCGTTTGCCTTTCTTGCGGCGCTTCTTCAGATCATCCTCGTGCAATTCCTTGTAATTGCGCACGAGGTGCTTCCAGTCGCGCTTGAATTCCGGGGGCAACTCTTCCCGTGGCGGTGCGTCAACATGAAAAAAGACACGTTCATCATGCTTGCGGCTGAAGTTCTGGTTGGTGACGCAGACCCAGCCGTGCACCCGCTTCATCTGCTCGCCCGTGGGGCGATGATTTCCGCGCTCTTCAGATGCTCGTGGAGGATTTGCGGGCAACTCTTCCCGCGTGCGCGCGATGGATCGCACACGCCAGTAGGAAAACATGGGCTGACCCGTGCGAGGGTTCAGCTTTTCCATCTTCTCCAGCCAGCACCATACTTCTTTGCCATGCTGTGGAAGGGAACCGTCCGGATATTTGACGGCCCATCTGGCTACGCCGCCACGCCGGTCGTAGCGTGGCAGCCAAGCAGCATACATGGGGTTTGGCGCGCGCCATCGACCATTCTGCCACACGGGCTTGCCGGATGTCGTTCCCATGAGCAGTTCGTATTCATTCTCGCTCACGATGCGCGCCGGTATCATGGCCAACCCGTCGCCGGCGTTCATCCGGTGCGCCAATGGTTCATCATGCCCCATGAACACGCCCAGGCGGGAGTTGGTGATGGCCTCATAGGCGCTGCGCAACATGCCCTTCACGGACGTGGGCGCCAGCAGCGGGCGGCCATCAGCATCCACGCGCACGGGAAAGATCTGATGATCATTCTCCACCGATACCTTGGCTGCGTCGGGAATGAGAAGCGGCGTGACGGTTTCGATCTCGACCTCAATGCGCCCGTTCCAGCGTTCTGCATGATACTTGTGGTGCCCGGCGGGCCTGCCTTGCGCCAGTTGTTCCTCCTTTTCCTGCGGTTCCACGGCGGGCACGAAGTTGTAGGGATTGTGAAACTGGCGTTGCACGGGCGCGGAATTGCGTTTGTAACTGGCGGCGGGACAGCCCGAAGGAGTTGCGGGCGCGGCCTTTTGCGCCTTCTCGAATACGCTGTCGTCTTCTCCGGCCAGACGCATCCTGTCCGCCTTGCCATTCTTCCAGGTAAAGACAACCTCGACAACGGCTTCTCCGGCTGCTTTCACACCGGGCGAAAACAGCGACGTGTGCCCCTTGACCGGCTTGTAGCCGCCCGAGGAGGACAGATATTCCATCCGCCATCTGGCGGGATATTCGGGAGGAGTCTTGTGAACCTTGCCCTTGATGATCTTACCGCTCATCCTGTCCGCCTTTCTCCGCCAGTCCCCTGATGCCGCTCAAACGCTCGCCGATGAAGGCCATGTTGCCGTCTGCGAATTCGGCGAAATATTCCACCGCTGTCAGGGCCAGGTGGCCGCCTTTACTTGCCACCTTCTCAAAAGGCACCTGCAACGTGCCTATCTGGTGCGTGCCCAGCGTCGTCCAGCCCTCCTGCGGCGGCTTGAGAACCTTGCCCCAGAGCAGGTATTGCGTGCCGCGCTCTTTCAGGGGCTGTTTGCCCGCTTCTTTGCCGCCGAAACCACCGGCCTCTTCCGCCCACAGGATGGCCGAGCCCTTGTCTTCTTCACGCCGCCAGCGCAGCTCCCAATCCGCGTTGAAGATTCGGATTTCGAAGGCTTCAGCCGGGTCGATATTGCCCAAGTCGGGATGGGTGAGGGCACCATCGGCAACGCGGGTGAACACGCAATGCCGTGGCGTGTAGACAATCGCCAGCGCCGTATCGTCAGGCATGAGCGACAACAGCTCGCCGGGCGCCACGCTGGAGCGGCGAAAGCAGCGGGTGTTGGCCGGCTCCAGTTTTCTTTCTTTTCTTTCATTCTTGCTCATGCCGCTTTCTCCCGCCTCTCTTGCGCCAGCCATTCTGTCCAGGCGTCCTGCAGGTCATTGAGAAAGGCAAGCTTTCCCGCATCCCCGAAATCGGCCGGCGCCAGTTCATGTGTGCCCTTGGGCATTGGCAACTCGGTCGGCACGTCCAGCTTGATCGTGTCCACGGCGATGGCGCCCAGGCCCCGGTTGGTGCCGAAGCCCAGCGGAATGCGCTCCTGCGCCAGCTCGCGCAGCGTCAGCATCAATAGCGCCAGCGTGGCGGCGCGCCGGGTGTCCTTTTTCGGCGGCAGGCGGGCGGGATCTACCTCCAGCACCAGCTCTTCCCATTCGCCCTCGTGTGGCTCCAGCAGGGAATAGAGCGCATGCTCCGCCGCGCCGCCCGTCCAGCGGTCGATGGCCACGCGGGTGGCGTGCCGCATGCCATGCCCCTCCGTCTGTCTTGCTTGCTCGGCATTCAGAAGCGCCTGCCAGTCATCCGGCGTGATGGCATGATCGCGGCAATGGCAGTCCGCCACCGCCAGCGCCCCCAGGCCGGGCAGCCAGTCCGCATCCTCCGCATTCGCCTTGTTGTCTTCCTGTTCGCCCGGTGTGCCAAAAAGCTCTTTTACCAAGCTGATTTTCAGTTGCTCCAACAACCCGCTCAGGTCGTATTTCTTATCATCCAGAAGCGTGCGCATGATGCGCTCGGCCATGTTGCGCAGCGCGCCCTTGATGGACGAGCCGGGAATGACGCGCGCCAGCTTGCCATCGTTGCGCCCGGTGAACAGTGGCAGCATGTCCACCGCGATGCCTTCGGCGTCCGCCTTCACCATGATGGGCAGCACGGGCCGCCACTTCACGTGGATGGTGAGCGGCTTGGTGTCATTGACCGTGATGCCGTCCGTCTGGAAAGCTGATAACTCGAACGTTTTGCCTGTACCACCATTCTTGAGGAAAGCCAGGATGCCTTCCCGGCTGCTCAGTTCCTGCTCCGAAACCTTGGCATCTTTCAGCTTCATGCGCCCCAGGCCGCGCGTCTTCGCCGCGCCCACGGCGATGCGCCCTTTCATGAGCGCGTCGATCATCAGGGCCAGCCGCGCCTTGTGCTCCTCCGCCTTGTCGGGAGGCAGCTCCGCTTCCAGCCGGAAGCTCATGCGCGTGCCCGTGGGCAGCACCTGCCGGGTATACTTTATACGCTCCGCCGCAGCTCCCGAGAAACGGTCAATACCGACGCCGTCGCGCACTTCCGGCGCCGCGCTGCTGTCTTCGATAACGGCGTCTTCCACGTAAACCCGGCTGGCTTCCGCATTCTTGCCCTCGTCCGTGTGCATCGTTTCCGTTTCCGGGCCGAAGAGCGCCTCTGTCAGCGCGCAACCAAAAGCGCGGCGGAACCATTCGCGCAGAGCGCCGGTGAGCGAGGTGCCGGGAATGTAGTGTTCCCCGGCGCCGTTCCTGGCCAGAAGCATGTCCACGTCCCAACCCGTCTCCACTCCGCCGACGTGCAGGGGCGCGGTGGTTTCCAGCGTGCCGGTGAAGATAATGCGGCTGCTCAAGGGACGGCTCATGATGCGGCCTCCTTTTCGGGCGAGTCTTTCTTGCGAGCTTCTTCGTCCGCTCGTTCGGCATCGCGGCGGTGATAGTGCATGGCCTGCAACAGGAAGGTCTGCGCCGCCCAGGGCCAGAGTTCCCGTTTCCAATGCTCTTCGTCATGAACAAGAGGCTTCGGCCAGCCGCCTTCGGGATCGCCGAGCGCAAGCCACAACTCGGCGCTGTCGGAAAGAAGCGTTTTCAGCTTCTCCACGACTTCGCGCCCGCCCCACTTGTCGGCGGTGTCCTTATCCAGAATGTGATCCAGCCACGTGATCACGGGGCCGAAGTCCCGTTCCGCCATGCCCAGCAGGGTGCGCAGGGCGCCAAGCTGGCTGGCCACCGGCTTCTTCTGGCCCCAGCCCAGGATTTCCTTGCGGTCGGATTTGCTTGCCGCCTTCGTTTCCGCCTGTTCCATGATGGCGTCCTGCCACGCGGTGCGTTCGATCTGTTCGGCGAAGGCCATGAACTCCCGGGGCAGGGCGGCAGCTTGCCGGTCTTTGTCATCGCCGTTCTCTTCTTTGCTATCCGGTTTCAGCGATCGAATGGCAATAGTCTCTGCCGTCACGACGGGATCATTGACGGCGATGCGGCCAAAGCCCTCTCCGCGCCGTTCGCCAAGTCCCTCCGCCTGCAACCGGGCCAGCTCCGCGGCATCCACGGATTGACCATCTGCCAGCACCAGCCGCGCCACGGAGCCGGCGGCGATGGCCACCAGCGAAGGCCGCGGCAGCCCCCAGGACGCCTGCCAGGATTCCAGCCGCCGGGTGAGCAGGGCGGCTTTCGATTTTTTTCTGTTCACCGAAACGCCCAACACCGCTTCCACGGCGTCGATGAGCGTATCGAGATGGGTGCCGCCACAGAGGTTGTCTCCCGGCAACAGGATGTCGGAAATCGCCCAGATCCAGATGGCGCCATCTTCGGAAAGGGCAGGGAAGTTCAGTGCTGCTGCCGCGCCCGTTTTCAGCCGCACCCGGCCATAGCCCATGCGCGCGGCCCGGCCCAGCCGCACTTCCGTGGGCAATTGCCCCATCTTTTTCTGCCAATCCTTTTTCATGCGGATATGACCATGAAAAGTCTGCCCCGGCGCCAGGGTTTCGTAGCTGAAGACGCCGCCGACATCTTCCGTCGGGCGTTGCTTCTTGTCCTCCACCGTGTTGTGCGTGCGCACGCGCATCTCCGGTGCCTTCAGGTGTTTCAGCTCCCTCTTGGTGCCGGTTACAAAACCGACGCGCAAAGGCTTGTATTGGCTTGCGTCCTTGTCGTCGCCCTCCTTCAGGAGAATATTGCGCGCCGGATCCTCCTCCTTCAGCTTCTTGCGCTCGAAGCAGCCGGGTATGGGCCTGCCCGCCTCGCCCTCGATTTCCGGATACAGCGGCCCAACCTGGATTTCGCCGGCGGCCACGGCCTTCCAGAAAGCGGCCTTGTCATCGAAGGCCCGCGCCACCGCCTTCAGCAGATAGAATCCGGGGATGAACGGCAGGCCGGAGACGACGTTGCCCATCACCCGGTCGGGGATGATGACGGGCGTTTCCAGCCGGGCGGTGATGGGCACGTCCAGCCATTCGCCGGCGCCATCGCCGACCGCGAAATCGCTGAAGGAAAGCACCGCTTCTTCGGCAACGCTTTCGCTGGCCTCGGCACTGGCCGGTTCATTTTCCAACGGCTTGAAATCGGTGATCTTCTGCCCGTTGAAGGTAACCGCCAGCATGCAGCGGCCATTGCCACGGCGGCGCTTGCCGCCGATGCGCTCCACCAGCTTCGCCGCCGCCACCAGGAAGGCCAGCGCCTGTTCCCTGCTCAGCCCATCGGGAAGAACGAGCTCGCCACCGCCGACGAGCACGCTGCCCTTGCGCCCCGCTTCCTCGAAGCGCAGGAAATTCTCCTTCGCCCGGCCAGAGGCCTTGTCGATGGCCACGCCGGGCTTGGCGAAGGTGACGGCCTGTTGCAAGCGCGGATCGCCCTTCAGCCACTGGCGCAACTCTTCCGGATAGCGCAGATCGTCGATCCTCAGCGCGCCCCGGCGCGGGCGCGTCACGTCACGTTTCCTGTCCTTCGCACTTGCGCGCTCATCTTCCGTAGGCTGCGATCCGAACAGCAGGTTGACCAGCTTCGCCCACGGGCCATCATCCTTGCCATCGTCCAGCCCGCGCGCCAGAGTTTCCGCCGCATCGCGCCAGATGCCGCGCAGGGTGGAGCCGGGCACGTAGGGCAGGCCGCCGGCATCTCTGTCCAGCAGCCTGTCCAGCGCGCCATGCCGGCCGCCACCGGAGCCGATGTGCCAGTCCGACTGCATCTCCAGCCGCAGGGAGAGGGGAATGATCGTCGTCATGCCGGCTGCTCCTTCTTGCGGTATTTTTCCACCAGCCTCTCGATCTCGGCTGCGTCCATCAGGTCGGCCATGTCCATCATGTCCAGCAGCGGGGTGATGAACTGTCCGTCCTCTTTAACGAACAGGCTGTCCTTTCCTGGCAGAATGGTATCCCACTTCACGTCCGGATAACGGTGCTTGATGCGACGCAGCCGCGCATCGGCGATGGCCTTGCCGGCGAACAGCGCCTCGCGCAGCGCATGCTGCTGGCCGCGCGGCAGACGGGGCTTCCTGTCGTCGTCCGTCGCTTTCAGCGCGGCAATGCCACGCCATAACCTCTCGATATTCCTGACATCGGCATCCTCGCAGGACACCGCCCACGGCTGCACACTCAGGTGGGCGTTGCCCGGCACATCCAGTTGCGCCTTTATACGCTCCCAGTCGGCGCCGGAGCTGTCGTAATGCACGTGGTAATGCAGGGCGGAAACACTCTTGTCGCTCTTGGCGGACCTGGCCAGCTCCTCCGCCAGCTCGTAAGCGCGATGAAATGGAAAGTGCGGTTTGACGATGGAGATGCCTGCGCCGGCGGTCAGGCCGTCTTCCCGCACGTCAGTAATCCGATTGTCTTCTTGGGAGTTCCTCTCGAAAGCTTCCAGATAGGCTTGCGTGAACGAGACGGCGGAAGCCCCATCACAAATCACCGTCAGGTCATCACCGCCAAGAACCAGCGGGATCAGCGGAATGAATTTCCCCTTTGGCCAGTTCACCCGCGCGATGGCCTCTTCCACAGCCTTCAGCGTGCAATCCTCCAGTGCCTGCGAAAAAGCACGGTATTTCCTGATGTAGTCATCTTGATCTTTCGCTTTTGCACGGCTGTGAAAATCAATGAAAATCTGCCCAACGCCGTTGCCGTCGGCATGGATCACCGCCACCCAGCGGGCATCCCGCCCCTGCATGTGTTGTTCAAGATCGTCGATATTTCCCGCAAATGAATGGCCACTATTGTTTTTCAGCCAACCGGTGAGACGCTTCCAACCTTTCATTCTGTGTTTCCGCTTGGCACATACCGGTTCGGAGACGATGCGCATGGCCTCATCCTGCGCTTCCACTCTCCCCCACGCGGGCAGGCCGGAGGAGGTGCATTCCGCCACCACCGGCAGGCGCTGAAAGCGCAGATCGTTGGAGGGGATGCGGCTGCGCAGGCCGGCCAGCCTTTCGTGCGCGCTCTTGATCGCCTCGTGCAGACCTTTCGCGCCTTCACCTTCTATTCTGGCGATGCCGCCGCGCACGGTGATGCCGGGCATTTCGGCCAATGCCTCCGCAGTCACCTCGCGGATGATTTCTTCCACCCGTTCGCGCTCACCGATGAGAATGGCCTTGCCGGAGGTAACGAGCAGGAATTGGACTTTGTCGTCATCGTTGTCATCATTGGAGTATTCGAATTTCGCAAGCCCACTATTCTCGCGCGCCTGCTCGATATCGCCCTTTTCATATCCGCAAGCCTCCAGCACCAAGTTGACGCCGGCGGCGTAGATCATCTCCGATGCGCCGACGATTTCGCGCAGCCGGTTGGTGCCGAAGATGAAGCTCTGATTCGAAACCGTTTCAATCACGGCGATGGCGCGCATCCTGCCCTCCATGTCTCCTGCCCCAAAGGGAAGCATTGCCCAAAGCGTAACTCCAGGCAAGAAGTTTCCGCAAGGGCGGCAAGGTTGCCGCCCTTTTTTCCACAGCCTATCCGATTGAGATGCTGTCCGGCTCCAGCGTCAGAACGCCTCAAGCGTAACTTGTTCTCTTGCAGATACATTTGAAATGCCGTCTTGAACCCCCTATATAGAGGCCGTCGCGTTCATAGCGAATTGAAGCAAGTGATCTCTGCGATACCGTGGCGTACACGGCGCAGAAAGAAAAGAAGCGGCTGGAGATGCTCCAGCCGCTTCATGCTAGCCTGCCTCATGTCCACCGATGAAACCACCATCCAATAGCTCTGCCACCTCGAGCATCTCGTGGCAGATCTTGATGAGCCGGTAAACGAGAGCCACAAGCGGATGCAAACGTTCCGCAATATGAAGCAGATCGCTCCAATGCAATGGAGGATGTGGAAACATCGCTGAGATGGAAGAAAGTGTTCCGGCGATAGCGCGGCGTACATGCAGGGCATTCGCCCAGATTTTTCGTTGTTTCATGGATTGAATCTCCTTGTCAGTTCACACTACGCTGAGTCATTCCATCTAGAGATGGGCGCACCACCCCGAGATTCAGCTCAACTGAGCAATAGTATCCCGATTCGATGCAAGGCGCAATCGACTGACGCATGCTTTCCACAGCCTATCCGATTGAGATGCTGTCCGGCTCCAGCGTCAGGCCGAAGCGGGTTGATGGCCGACGGCCCCGGCTGGTCAGGCGGTAGGGGAGGGCCCCGGCCTCTCCGAGGGCCTTGCGCAGGGCCGAATGATAGCGGGACTTGACCTGATCGAACCAGGCCTTGCGCTCCTCCGGGCCGCCGGAATGGGCAAGCTCCCGCAGCAGGTGTTCGGAGCGCGCGCCTTCCGCCGGTTTCATCGGGATTTTCCGGTAGCACTCAAGTATGGCGAGAGCATCGATATCCATCCCTTGTATGAAGCCATCCTCGCCGCCATTGTGGCGCAGCCGCGCCATCCAGCACAGGAAGGCCAGAATGCGCGGCGGCAGGGGAACCGGCACGCCGCCGAAGAGAGCCTGCCGTTGCTCGAGGCGGATTTCCAGCGCCGGCTCAGTGAATTGCAATTGCGCGGAGGCAATGACATCGGAGTATCCCGCATGGCCGCGCAGCAGCTCCCGGGGCAGGCCGCCGCGCAGCCGCACGAAGGGAATGAGCGCCAGCCGCACGTTGGCGTCGTCGGTGTTGACGGGCCGCCCGTAACGGTCGAAGAGCACGCGGTTTTCCGGCGGTGGATAAAAGAACTGCGGATTACCCTCGAACGGCGGATCAACCAGCACATGGGACAGTTCGTCCTGCCGCCGGCCAAAGAGCGACAGGGCATAGCCCACGAGAAAGCCCATGGTCTTGCGTCCACCGGCGATGGAGACATGAAGGCGCGTTTCCGGGCGGGCGGTCAGACCGCGCACGATGGAGGTAATCATGTCGGCGGCGGCGGCGTTGCCTTCCTCCGTCTCGATGTCGTTCAGCGGCGTACCGTCCGCCGCCTTGAAGACATGGATGTTTTCCTCCGGAAGAGCCGAGGCGAGGCCGGAGCAGCCGAAGTCTTCCGCGAAGCGGCGCAGATGCCCTTCTTTGGGATCAAGCAGCAGCAAAGCCGCCCTGTGCCGCCCTTCGGCGGTGGTGACGATATGGATTTCGTCCGGAATGAAAGGGTCTTCGCGGCGCACGAGGGCATAAAGGGTTTCGGTGATGATTTGCGGCGTCAGCCCGGCGGTGGCCAGCAGGATGTTTTTCATCCGCCCGCCCCCCATGACAGGCGGTAGGCCCCCAGCCCATAGGCGGCGGCCTTGCCGGCATGGACGAACTGTCCGGCCCAGAGCCAGGGCCAGACGCCCGGCGCGGCGCGCAGATCCAGCGCCACCCGCCCCACGACGCCGCCGAAGGGCAGCTCGCGCCGCGCCCGCGCCGACCAGTGCGTCTGATCGCGCCAGTGCAGGTCGGCGCCGGCCAGACGCACCTCATGCGCCGTCTGCCGCAGCCGGCGGAAGTCGACGCGCGGCGCGCCGGAGCCGTGACAGGCCTCGAGCAGCGAGACGCGGCGCGCCACGTTCATCACGAAGGTGCCGGCGGAGAAATCCTCCGGCTTCATCAGCCGCCCTCGCAGGGTCATGCGCAGGGGCGTGCGAAAATCCACCATGACGAAAGGGGGCGCCTGCGGCGGCGGCGGCATTTCCGCCAGCGGCGCGCGCGCGGGCTTGCCCAGCGCGAATACGCGCCTCAGCGCCATGTCCGCCCCCGCGCCCGTTTCCTCCAGCGCCTCCACCAGGCGGGCCCGTCCGCGCCCCCTGCCCAGCCCCGCCCCGGCGGCGCGCGCAAAGGCCAGCAGCACGGCGGCCAGCAGCCGGTTGGCGGCGTGGCCGATGAGCGTCACCGGAAGGTTGATCTCGTCCCCCGGGCGCAGATGGATGGGCGAATCATGAAAGGGCGCGGCGAGGACATAAGGGTGCGGCGCGCGCGGCGCGCGGCGCAGCAGGGCCGCGTTCTCCGGCGGCGGCGTCTCGAAGAAATATTCATAGAGCCGCGCGGGCGGGATATCCGGTGGCTCGCCGGCCGGCGCGGGCGCGCGGCCTTCGCTCATGGCCTTCAGTTCCTTGCCGAAGACGCCGCGCCACATCCCGCCGGAGAAATCCGGCAGGGTGGCGGCCTCCAGCATGCGAAACCGCAGAACATAGCGCCCCAGCGCCAGCTCCGCCCGGGCACGGCATGCCGGATTTCCGCTGTTTTCCCTGTCCGCGTTATCCATGCGGCAAGCATCGCCCCGGAGCGGAAAAAAGGCAACCCCCGCAAGTTTGCGGGGGCCGGTTTCTTCTCAAACAGGACCGCCGCCGGACACAGACCTTCCTGTGCAACGGGCACAGGTATTACGTTTCAATTCCTTCTCAAACAGGACCGCCGCCGGACGCATCATCAGTGTATCTCTGGGGGAGAGGGGTGGGTTTCAATTCCTTCTCAAACAGGACCGCCGCCGGACTGGGGTCGGAGGTACGGAAGGGTTCTTTTTCGTTTCAATTCCTTCTCAAACAGGACCGCCGCCGGACCCCGCTTGGGTGTTCTAGCGTTTCTTTATGCAGTTTCAATTCCTTCTCAAACAGGACCGCCGCCGGACCCTAAGTGAAGTGGAGGGTGTAAGCCCCCACTTCGTTTCAATTCCTTCTCAAACAGGACCGCCGCCGGACTTCGTTGGGGGGTCTACCTGCACCGGTGGTGCAGGTTTCAATTCCTTCTCAAACAGGACCGCCGCCGGACCTACCTGACTCTGAACGTGGTGAACAAGACGAGTTTCAATTCCTTCTCAAACAGGACCGCCGCCGGACAGAAAAAACTCCAGAAAGCCCCTTCCTCCTCTGCGTTTCAATTCCTTCTCAAACAGGACCGCCGCCGGACTGCAAACCAACCCACAACCAGAGGATTTTTTGCGTTTCAATTCCTTCTCAAACAGGACCGCCGCCGGACTCACCCCCTATCTTTTCCACTTGTTTTTCAATGCCTTGCAAAGGCGTTTCCGAAAAAAATCCGGTATGGAAAAGTTTGAGTGCATGTTCATGCTCCGTTCATGACTCATGACCTGCCCGGCAGACATGACTTTAACCTCGTGAAAGGAACTGTCAAGACCTCCACCCGTCTTCCGGCTCAAGCAGCCGCGTGACCAGCGGCTCCGCCAGCCAGATCCCGTCGCTGAGGGCATCTCGCCCCATGAGCCACACGCGGGTTTCGGGCGTCAGCCGCCAGGCGCGGATGTCGTCTTGCTTGTCGTCCATCAGCCGCGCCAGGGACGCCATCAGCCGCCGCAGGGCGGCGTCCGTCATGATGGCCGCGAAAACCGAATACTGAACCGCCTGCGCGTGGCGCGAGAGCAGTTTGTGCACCCGCCGCAGGCGGCCCGGGTGGGCAATGTCGTAGGCGATCAGCCATGCGTGCTTGCGGGCCATGTCAGCCTTTTCGTGGTTTTTCCGGCTCCGGCAGGGCGGTGAGGGCGCCGGGGTCTGCGCCCAGCTCGCGCACGAAGGCGCGTGTCAGCCGCCGCAGATACCGCCGGTGCAGGGGCGCGGCCACCTCGTATTCATGATAGAATACCTTTCTGCCGGGCTTGTTGAGGCGGCAGCTTCTGCCGCGGGTGGAGAAGTTGGCGCCATCCAGCGCACCGCTCTTGAACAGCTTCCAGACGAAATCCTCGATCAGCGCGCGGCATGGTTCGCTGAAGTCGTTGGCGAGGCTGGCGCGGCCCGGCGCGATATCATGATAGACGCCCAGGGAGGGGTCGAGGCCGGCAATGCTCAGGGCGCGCGTGGCGTCGTGATAGAGCAGGGTGTAGCCCAGCGACAGGCAGACATTGACCGGGTCGCGCGGCGGGCGGCGGTTGCGCCCGGAAAACTTCAGAGAGGGGGCGAACGCGCGCGCGTAACCACGGAAGAAGGCCGCCGCCGCCGCGCCCTCCACGCCCACCAGACGGCGCCGCGGCAGGGGCGGCCCCTCCAGCCGGCACAGGGCGCGCGAGATATCCTCCACGGCCCGGCGCAGGGGGCGGGCGGCGCCTTTGTCTTCCTCGATACGCTCCAGCAGACGTATCTGCCCGCGCAGGCGCGCGCGCACGAATCCGGCGCTGATTCGGGCGCGGCGCTTCTCGTCGTTCATCAAGGCGTATTGCGCCAGCCTCAGCGCGGCGTCTCCGCCCGGCGGGCCGATCATGGCGGCCGCCGGCTTGCGTTGGCTGCCGCCGAGCACCAGAAGGCCTATGCCGCGTTCGGCCAGACGCGCCAACAGGCGCGAGGTCAGGCGCGCGCCCGGGCCGGCGACGACCCTGTCGATGAGCGCCAGCGGGGCCGTGCTGCGCCTTTCGCCCTCCTTGCGCACGACGATGCTCGCGCCTTCCACGTCGGCCTCCACGCCGCGCCGGTCGATATAGAGCGTGCCCATCCGTCTTCCCCGTCATCCGATATAGAACGTGTCGGCATCCGGCTCGTCCTCGCCCCGGCCAAGGGCATGGCGCTGGGCGCGCGGATCGAGCCGCACGAAGAGAACGCTGTCGTGGCGGTGATTGATCAGGTCGCGCACCCTGGCCTTCAGTTCTGCCAGCTCGCGCGCCGAGAGGCGGCATTCGTGCACCGACTTCTGGCTGCTCAGCCCGAAGGCGCGCACCGCCTCGCGCAAGCGCCGCCGGGTGGCGTCTCTGGCGATGTCATAGGCGAATATGATCAGGGACCGCTTGCTCATGCGGCCAGTGTCCATCTTCTCTCCCGTCTTGCAAGCGTGACAACCTTGCCGCCATGTGGCGTGCCGGAATCCCGGCGGTTGAAGAGAAAAAATACATCCCAATGTGGCCAGAGACCGTTCGCCTCCGGTCCCCTTTTCACCGCCATTTTCCCCGCAGGCTGTCAATATTGGCCCGGAATGGATGAAATTCCTGTTGAAAGACAAAATGGACGTCTCCGAAAACTGGCATTTGCCGAGCGGACTTGGATTTTCGGCTTCATGTTCATGCTGAAGCATCTCCACCTCATCATCCGCGCGCCGGATGCCGCCGCCTGCCTGCGCGATTTCAAGCGCCACGCGGCGCTGCGCATCCGTGAAAGCATCCGCCGTCACGAGCCGGACTTCCCGCCGCTGTTCCTTGACGGGGCGGGCCGCTTTTGTCTGTGGAAGCCGGACAACAAGCCGAAAATCATCGAGACCGAACGCTTCTTCCCGAGGAAGTTGAACGGCATTCACGACAACCCGGTGCGAAAGGGCTATGTGGAACGGGCCGAATGTTGGAAATGGTCATCGGCGAACCCGGCGTGTCCGCTTGAGGTGGTTGGCGGGTGGCAGGTGGTAGGTGGTGAGATGATGAAAGGGATTGAAAATCCCTTTTGTAATGTTCCGGAAGGGGATATAATCCCCTTCCGGCAAGGTGGCTGGTGCGTGGTAGGGAAGAAAGAGCGATACGGAGCTTGATTGATCCATTGCTTGAGGGGGCTGCCCCCTCCGGCGAGGTATATATTCTTGACAAGCTATCGTTATTAATGCATATAGTTCACTAAAAATGGAGGAGGAAATGGCTTGGTCAATTGTTTTATCAACCTTTATATGGATAGTTTTAAATATACCTTTTTTGTATGCCTTTGTTTCGGTTCATAAAAAAGATACATTTCTTGTCTATAGCATATCTCCCCATTTAACAATCTTTATGCCATTTGTTTTCCCTTTTATTACATTTATTTCAATTACTATATTTTTAAATATTATTAATAAAGTAAATAATATTGAAGATGTTGAGAGTCTTCCATGGTTTTTGTATTTCTTTAAAGTTCATTGGATATCAATAATAATTATTGGGTTTGTTATTTCTGGAATTATATCTATGATAGATTATTTTGGAAATCCAAAGTCAGTAGATAAGTACAAATATGAATATGCTTTACAAATATCTAATATAGCCAGAAAAATAGTAGAAGGTGGAATTCCTAAAAAGCAATGCAAGATAAAAAATAAATATAAAAATAAGGATAGTAATATTATATGTTCTCTGTTAGATGCAGGCACCCAACATAAGAATGGATATCTTCACCCTATTGTTCATCTTACAAATCAAATTCAAGCAATGATTTTTATGTTTGTGGGTTTTTTATCTGTGATTTTACTTGCTATTATTTCTATAGCACGAGTGTCTGGTGTGATGTCATTTGAGGATGAGGTTTTTTCACTTCTGCTTGTATTTTCATTATGGGCTATTTATCCAATAATGTATGGGTATTGGGCGGGAGAAGTTTATATTTTTACAGGGAAGCCTTTTGGAAATCTGAGCCACATTCTTGTGGCTATCCCAATTTTTATATCTGTTTTAGTGCTTCTTACATTTTCTAAGGAATCGTCTTTTTCTAGAGCAGTTACTTTTATAATGCCGCTTTTTAGTCTTCTGTCTTTTTTCTTCAATAAGCATAGTCAATACATATCCTTTTTAAGGAGAGTTATAGGTATGGATGCAAACATTGCTACAATGAGTTTTGTAATAATGGGATTAATAGTAGCGGGGCTGTTTGCTTCAATAATAGCAATAGTAAAACTAAAAATATAATAAAACCTCGCCGGAAGGGGTTTTCAACCCCTTCCGGAACATTTCTGAAGGGAATTGTATCCCCTTCCAAGAAAACCATCCAGCACCCAACCCCGCCGCTCTGGATAGCCGGGACAAGCCCGGCTATGACGGGGAGGAGGCGCTCACTCTTTGGCCTCCACGGGCCTCAGCGCATAGACGCGCCTTGCCAGACCGGAGGCCGTGCGGATGTCACCAGCTCGCAGGGCGCGGCGGACGGCGTCGAGTTTTTTCGCTTCGGCGGGCGGCAGGCAGGGGCCTTCCGCGATGCCTGCATCGCTCTCGATGAGCCGCACTTCAACATCCGCCGCCAGATCACCTTCGCGCACCAGCTTCGTGATGTGCCGGACTTGCGGTTGCACATTCATCTCTTGCGCCTCCTGTAATCGTCGCTCCACCGCGCCGGATCGGGACGATAGGCCGTTATCAGCACCGCCGGTTCGCTGCTGTCCTTGGCCAGTCCCCATAATACATGAATGGGGCGGCCCTTGGTATCGTGAATGAGAAACAGACAACACGGCCCCTTGTGGTAATCAGGATAGGTTTCGACAGACTCGGCGTTTCTCATGTGCTCCACGATATCCGACAGAAATATATCGTCATTTTCCATCTCTTCATAGCCATGCAGGGAAACCAGATAATTCTCTTCCAGAATCAGCCGCCTGATATGCTCTATCCATTCAGTCACTTGAACGCTCCCGGCTGGCTTTTGTTCACTCCGCCGCCTTCTTCTCTCCCCGGCTCAGGACAGGCGCGAGGTATTTGCCTGTCCAGCTGTCCTCATGCGCCGCCACATCCTCCGGCGTGCCGGCCACCACGACCTCCCCGCCGCCGTCTCCGCCTTCGGGGCCGAGGTCGATGATCCAGTCCGCCGTCTTGATGACTTCCAGGTTGTGTTCGATGACCACGACGGTGTTGCCCTGATCGACAAGTTCGTGCAGCACGTCGAGCAGCTTGGCCACGTCGTGGAAGTGCAGGCCGGTGGTGGGCTCATCGAGGATGTAGAGGGTGCGCCCGGTGGCGCGCTTGCTCAGCTCCTTGGCCAGCTTGACGCGCTGGGCCTCGCCGCCGGAAAGGGTGGTGGCGGGCTGGCCGACCTTGACGTAGCCAAGGCCGACGCGCTCCAGCATGCGCAGCTTGTCGCGCACCGCCGGCACGGCGGAGAAGAAGTCCGCCGCCTCGGTGACCGTCATGTCCAGCACAGCGGCGATGGTCTTGCCCTTCCAGGTGATGGACAGGGTTTCGCGGTTGTAGCGTTTGCCGCCGCACTGCTCGCAGGTCACATAGACATCCGGCAGGAAATGCATCTCGATCTTGATGACGCCGTCGCCCTTGCAGGCCTCGCAGCGCCCGCCCTTGACGTTGAAGGAAAAGCGCCCCGGCCCGTAGCCGCGCGCCTTGGCCTCCGGCAGGCCGGCGAACCATTCGCGGATGGGCGTGAAGGCCCCGGTGTAGGTGGCCGGATTGGAGCGCGGCGTGCGGCCGATCGGGCTCTGGTCGATGTCGATGATCTTGTCCAGATGCTCCAGCCCCTCCAGGCGCTCGTGCGCGGCGGGGGTGGCGCGCGCCTTCATCAGCTGGCGCGCCGCCGCCGCGTAGAGCGTGTCCACCGTGAGGGTGGACTTGCCGGAGCCGGAGACGCCGGTGACGCAGGTGAACAGGCCGAGGGGGAAGGCCGCCGTGATGTCCTTCAGGTTGTTGCCGCGCGCGCCGGTGACGCGCAGCATGCGGCTCTTTCGCGGCTTGCGGCGTTTCGGCGGGATGGCACG
>Ga0256832_1000967_pt1 | contig 19214 bp, 22 predicted proteins | sample 134614metaG_FD_190534 | JGI IMG/M metagenome (GOLD analysis project Ga0256832, IMG submission 190534) | Hydrothermal vent microbial communities from Lau Basin, Pacific Ocean - 134-614 | ecosystem: Environmental > Aquatic > Marine > Hydrothermal vents | place: Pacific Ocean: Lau Basin | collected...
GAACTGCCGTTTCCCGCCATATCCGAAACACAATCACTCCGTGTTCTCCGCGTCTCCGTGCCCTCCGTGTTCCTTGCAGCACAGTTCATCATGGCCGTCACAGCCGCACCTCGATGCCCGCTTCGGCCATGCGGCGTTTGGCCTGTTCGATGGTGTATTCGCCGAAGTGGAAGATGCTGGCCGCCAGCACCGCGTCGGCGTGGCCTTCGAGGATGCCTTCCACCAGGTGGTCCAGGTTGCCGACGCCGCCGGAGGCGATTACCGGGACGGGCACGGCGTCGGCCACGGCGCGGGTCAGGGGCAGGTCGAAGCCGGCCTTGGTGCCGTCGCGGTCCATGCTGGTGAGCAGGATCTCGCCGGCACCGTAGTCCACCATGCGCCGGGCCCAGTCGATGGCGTCGATACCGGTGGGCTTGCGGCCGCCGTGGGTAAAGATTTCCCAGCGCGCCGGATCCGCGCTCACCTGCTTGGCGTCGATGGCCACCACGATGCACTGGGAGCCGAAGCGCTCGGCCGCCTCGCGCACGAATTCGGGATTGTGCACGGCGGCGGTGTTGATGGCCACCTTGTCGGCCCCGGCGTTGAGCATGCGGCGGATGTCCGCCACCTTGCGGATGCCGCCGCCGACCGTCAGCGGAATGAACACCTGCCCGGCCACCTCTTCCACCACGTGGACCATGGTCTCGCGGTCCTCGTGACTGGCGGTGATGTCGAGAAAGGTCAGCTCGTCGGCCCCCTGCTCGTCGTAACGGCGCGCGATCTCCACCGGATCCCCGGCATCGCGAATGTCCACGAACTGCACGCCCTTGACCACGCGGCCATTGTCCACGTCCAGACAGGGAATGATGCGCTTCGCCAGTCCCATGATCCGATTACCTGGCAGACTGCGAACAACGCAGAGGGCGCAGAGACGCAGAGGGCGCAGAGTTGATGAAGGAGGGTTGGCAGAAGCCACCCGTTTCACATAGCCCGTTCAACGTACAGTCCCGATACAAAAACACCCGGTATCCTCCGCGCTCTCTGCGTCTCTGCGCCCTCTGCGTTCTTTCCAGAAACCCCATCAATTCCCGTCCCCGGTCAGTTCGTCGGCCAGTTTCTGGCCTTCGGCGAAGTCCAGGGTGCCTTCATAGATGGCCCGGCCGGTGATGGCGCCCATGATGCCTTCGTCGGCGACTTTGCACAGGGCGCGGATGTCGTCCAGGTTGGTGATGCCGCCGGAGGCGATGACCGGAATGTTGATGGCCTGGGCGAGCTTGACGGTGGCGTCGATGTTGACGCCGCTCATCATGCCGTCGCGGCCGATGTCGGTATAGATGATGGCTTCCACGCCATCGTTCTCGAAGTGCTTGGCCATGTCGATGACATCGTGCCGGGAGAGCTTGGACCAGCCGTCGATGGCCACCTTGCCGTCCTTGGCGTCGAGGCCGACGATGATGTGGCCGGGAAACTCCAGGCACAGATCGTTGACGAAATGGGGCGCGCTGACCGCCTTGGTGCCGATGATCACGTACTGCACCCCGGCGTCCAGATAGGCCTGCACCGTGTCCTCGTCGCGGATCCCGCCCCCGAGCTGGATGGGCAGGTCCGGATAGGCCTCGGCGATGGCCCTGACCACGTCGGCATTGACCGGCCGGCCCTCGAAGGCGCCGTTCAGATCGACGATGTGCAGGCGCCGGGCGCCGGCATCCACCCACTGGCCGGCCATGGCCACCGGGTCGTCGGAGAAAACCGTGGCATCGTCCATGCGGCCCTGGCGCAGGCGCACGCATTTGCCGTCCTTGAGGTCGATGGCGGGAATCAGAAGCATGGCATGTCTCTTCGTTTGACGGGGTTCAGATCGTGCCGTCCCAGCGCAGGAAATTGGCATACAGCTGCAGGCCGGCCTGCTGGCTCTTCTCCGGGTGAAACTGCACGGCGAAGACGTTGTCGCGGGACAGGGCCGAGGCGAAGGCATGGCCGTATTCGGTGGTGGCGGCCACCAGCGCCGGATCGGCGGGTTCGGCGTAATAACTGTGCACGAAATAGAAGCGGGAATCCTGGGGAATGTCCTTCCACAGGGGATGAGACCGGGTCTGGTGGACCTGGTTCCAGCCCATGTGCGGGATCTTCAGGCGCGCGCCGCTGGCCGGATCGCGCAGATCCGGCCCGAAGGGCAGCACCTTGCCCGGCAGCAGGCCGAGGCAGTCGGTGCCGTCGTTCTCGGCGCTCCAGTCGAGCATCGCCTGCATGCCCACGCACACCCCCAGCAGGGGCGTGCCGGCGGCGGCCACGTCACGGACCACGTCGTCGAGCCCCAGGCGCCGGATCTCGCCCATGCAGTCGCGGATGGCGCCCACGCCGGGCAGCACCACGTGACTGGCGGCCCGGATGGCGCCGTGATCGGCGGTCACCTGCACCCGCTCGGCCACGCCGGCGTGTTCCAGCGCCTTGGCGACCGAGTGCAGGTTGCCCATGCCGTAATCGATGACTGCGACGGTGCTCATGAACGTGTGATCGGGCGTTGCGGGCCGGCGCCTTTCCTCAAAGCGTGCCCTTGGTGGAAGGCGTCATCTCGCCCATGCGCGGATCCGTGGCCAGGGCCATGCGCAGGGCGCGGCCGAAGGCCTTGAATACCGTCTCGGCCACGTGGTGGGCGTTGCGGCCCCGCAGGCCGTCGATGTGCAGGGTGACCCGGGCGTGGTTGACGAAGCCCTGGAAGAACTCGGCGAACAGATCCACGTCGAAATCGCCGATCCGCGCCCGCGGGAAGTCCACTTCGTAGACCAGGCCGGGCCGGCCGGAGAAATCGATGACTACCCGCGAGAGCGCCTCGTCCAGCGGCACATAGGCGTGGCCGTAGCGGACGATGCCCTTCTTGTCGCCGACGGCCTCGGCGAAGGCCTGGCCGAGGGTGATGCCGATGTCCTCCACCGTGTGGTGGGCGTCGATGTGCAGATCGCCCTGGGCCTGAACCCAAAGATCGACGAGGCCGTGGCGGGCCACCTGCTCGAGCATGTGCTCGAGGAAGGGCACCCCGGTGTTGAATTCGCACTTGCCGATGCCGTCGAGGTTGAGGGTCACCTCGATCCGGGTCTCCAGGGTCTCGCGCTTTACCGTGGCCGTACGGTCCGCCATGGGGGTTCTCCGGTTGCGGATGTCAGGTCTGTCAGATCCCGGAAGAGAAAGCCTGGCGTTCGTCCCGGTCCGACGAGGGCCACCATTATAGATCAAAACCCCTCGCGCACAGCCGTTGCCCGTAGCCCAAACCGGGCGGATTTTCCAGCCGGATCCGGTCTGCGCTCATGACCCCGGTCAAAGACGCGCAGAATTCTGTTTTTACTCGGTCAAATCACGTATAGTTGTCGGGCTGTTTCGTCGTCTCCCCCTGACCCGCGGTCGGGCTGAATCGAGAAGGCTGTCGCATGACCAAGTCCCGCGTCGTCAACCTGGATGAACTCCGCTCCCACTGCCAGAAATGCAGCCTCTACCGGCTGTGCATGCCCATGGGGCTGGAACAGGGCGATCTGGAACGGCTGGATCGCATCATCCATCGGCGCCGCCCGGTGGAGAAGGGCGAATACCTGTATCGCATCGGCGAGCCCTTCCAGTCGGTCTATGCCCTGCGGGCCGGCTCCATCAAGACCTTCACCATCAACCAGGAAGGCCACGAGCAAATCGTGGGCTTTCACCTGCCCGGCGAGCTGCTGGGGCTGGATGCCATCGCCGGCAAGGTGCACGTCACCTCGGCACGGGCCCTTGAGACGGTCAGCGTCTGCGAACTGCCCTTCGAACGCCTGGAGGAACTGAGCCTCCAGATCCCCGGCCTGCAGCATCACCTGCTGAGCCTGATGAGCGAGGAGCTGCAGCACGAGCACTGCCATCTGGCGGTGCTGGCCCGGGCCCCGGTGGAATCCCGGCTGGCCAGCTTCCTGTGCCAGCTCTCGGACCGGTTCCGTGCCCGCGGCTACTCCGCCACCGACTTCAACCTGAGCATGTCCCGCAACGACATCGCCAACCTGCTGGGCATGGCCGTGGAGACCATCAGCCGCCTGTTCAGCCAGTTCCAGGAGCAGGGCCTGCTCAAGGTGGAGCGCAAGCACGTGCAGATCCGCGACCTGCCGGCCCTGCAGACCCTGGCCAACCGCTGCACCACCGACGTCCGCACCGAGTCGGCCCTCAACCGCCAGGAACACTGACCCTTCGGGACGCATGTCCCTACTCTGCGTGCCACGACTGCCGGATCTGCCGCGCGCCTTGCAAGAAAAGTTCCCGATCGCGGAACAAAACTCCGCTATTCTTTGATCTGGATCAAGGCTCCGTCTAGAGTTGGTCCAGGTCATGCCGGTAAGGTATGTCCGTTTGACGCGAATCCCTCCGATAACAAACGCTATAAGGATGGTCTATGGACACTGCAGACACCTACAACTACAAGGTCGTTCGCCAGTTCGCCGTGATGACGATCGTCTGGGGCATCGTCGGCATGGCTGTCGGCGTCTACATCGCCGCTGAACTGGTCTGGCCGCAGCTGAACTTCGACATTCCCTGGCTGACCTTCAGCCGCCTGCGACCACTGCATACCAATGCGGTGATCTTCGCCTTCGGCGGCTCGGCCCTGTTCGCCACCTCCTATTACGTGGTCCAGCGCACCTGCCAGACGCGACTGTTCTCCGATGGCCTGGCGGCCTTCACCTTCTGGGGCTGGCAGCTGATCATCGTGCTGGCAGCCGTGACCCTGCCCCTGGGCATCACCTCGTCGAAGGAATACGCCGAGCTGGAGTGGCCCATCGACCTGCTGATTGCCGTGGTCTGGGTGGCCTACGCCATCGTCTTCTTCGGCACCATCGTCAAGCGCAAGGTCAGCCACATCTACGTGGCCAACTGGTTCTACGGCGCCTTCATCCTGACCATTGCGGTGCTGCACATCTTCAACAACCTGGAGGTGCCCGTCTCGCTGACCAAGTCCTATTCCATCTACCCGGGCGCCATCGACGCCATGGTGCAGTGGTGGTACGGGCACAACGCCGTGGGCTTCTTCCTGACCGCCGGCTTCCTGGGCATGATGTACTACTTCATTCCCAAGCAGGCCAACCGTCCGGTCTACTCCTACCGCCTGTCGGTGGTGCACTTCTGGGCCCTGATCTCCACCTACATCTGGGCCGGCCCGCACCATCTGCACTACACCGCCCTGCCCGACTGGGCCCAGTCCCTGGGCATGGTCTTCTCGCTGATTCTGCTGGCCCCCTCCTGGGGCGGCATGATCAACGGCATGATGACCCTCTCCGGGGCCTGGCACAAACTGCGTGACGATCCCATCCTCAAGTTCCTGATCGTCTCCCTGTCCTTCTACGGCATGTCCACCTTCGAAGGCCCGATGATGTCCATCAAGACGGTCAACAGCCTGTCCCACTTCACCGACTGGACCATCGGCCACGTGCACTCGGGCGCCCTGGGCTGGGTGGGCCTGGTCTCCATCGGTTCCATCTACTTCCTGATCCCGAAACTGTTCGGCAAGGAGCGGATGTACTCGGTGAAGGCCATGGAGACCCACTTCTGGATCGCCACCGTGGGCATCGTGCTGTACATCGCCTCCATGTGGATCTCCGGGGTCATGCAGGGCCTGATGTGGCGCGCCGTGAACGACGACGGCACGCTCACCTACAGCTTCGTCGAGAGCCTCAAGGCCATGTATCCCTACTACTTCGTGCGCTTCCTGGGCGGCACCCTGTTCCTGACCGGCATGTTCATCATGGCCTGGAACGCCTGGAAGACCATCAGCGGCGCCACCCCCGCCGCGGCCACTGCCACCCAGAGCGCCTGAAGGAGGAATCGACATGAGTCATGAAGCCGTTGAAAAGAATGCCGGCCTGCTGATCCTGTTCATCATCATCGTCATCAGCTTCGGCGGTCTGGTGGAAATCGTGCCCCTGTTCTTCATGAAGGACACCACCCAGCCGGTGGCGGGGCTCAAGCCCTACTCGCCCCTGCGCCTCGAAGGCCGGGACATCTACGTGCGCGAAGGCTGCTACGTCTGTCACTCGCAGATGATCCGGCCCTTCCGCGCCGAGACCGAACGCTACGGTCATTATTCGGTGGCCGGCGAGTTCGTCTACGACCACCCCTTCCAGTGGGGCTCCAAGCGCACCGGTCCGGATCTGGCCCGGGTGGGCGGGCGCTACTCGGACGACTGGCACCGGGTACATCTGATCAATCCCCGGGACGTGGTGCCGGAGTCGAACATGCCCGGCTTCCCCTGGCTGGCCGAGAACGAGCTCGACGGCAAGCTCACTGCCAAGAAGATGCGCGTGATGAACACACTCATCGCCGCCACCTGCAACGGCTGTGAACTGTACACCGAAGAGCAGATCGCCAAGGCCGCCGACGAGGTTCGCGGCAAGACCGAGCTGGACGCCCTGATTGCCTATCTGCAGGGCCTGGGCACAGCCCTGAAGGGGAAATGAGCATGGACCTGAACGACATCCGCGCCTGGTACACCCTGGTCCTGTTCGTGACCTTCATCGGCATCTGGGCCTGGGCCTGGAGCGGCAAGCGCAAGGCCCGCTTCGACGAGGCCGCCCGTCTGCCCCTCGAGGAGCCCGAGACGCCGCGCACCGACAAGAACAAAGGAGACCATCATGAGTAGCTTCTGGAGCTGGTGGATTACCATCATTTCGGTCGGCAACATCCTGGCCTGCTACTGGCTGATCAAGTGGGCCAGCAAGCCCCGGCCGGGGGAAGCCGCGACCGGCGACGTCACCGGCCACAAGTGGGACGAGAACCTGGAGGAATACAACAACCCGCTGCCCCGCTGGTGGCTGTGGATGTTCTACGGCACCATCATCTTTGGCCTCGTCTATCTGGCCCTCTATCCGGGGCTCGGCAACTGGCAGGGCTATCTGGGCTGGAGTTCCACCGGGCAATACCAGAAGGAGATGGAACAGGCCCGACAGAAGTACGATCCCATCTTTGCCGCCTTCGCCAGCAAGCCCATCGAGGAACTGGCCCGGGATCCGGCGGCCCTGAAGGTGGGCGAGCGGCTGTTCCTCAACTACTGCGCTTCCTGCCACGGCTCCACCGCCACCGGCGCACCGGGCTTTCCCAACCTCACCGACAACGACTGGCTGTGGGGCGGGGATCCCGAAGCCATCAAGACCACCATCCTCGACGGACGCCAGGGCGCCATGCCGGCCTGGGGTGATGCGCTGGGTCCCGATGGCGTGGACAAGGTGGCCGAGTACGTGCTCAGCCTCAGCGGCCGCCAGCACGATGCCGAAAAGGCGGCCGCCGGGAAGGAAATCTTCCAGAACATGTGCGCCGCCTGCCATGGCCCGGACGGCAAGGGCAACCCGGCCATGGGCGCACCCAACCTGACCGACAACGTATGGCTCTACGGTGGCTCGCCCGGCGCCATTCGCCAGACCATCACCAAGGGCCGCAACGGCCGCATGCCCGCGCACCGCGACTTCCTCGGGGAGAACAAGGTGCACGTGCTGGCCGCCTACGTCTACAGTCTGTCGCAACGTTGAACCGGTCGGCGGCCCGCACCCGCGGGCCGCCACTTACCCACGAGGTTGACGCACCATGTTCTTCGAGATGATCTTCAGCAGCTGGGCCGGTATTCTCACCTTTGGAATCGGGGTATTCATGGTGGGCATGCTGCTCGTCCTGTTTTATATTTTCTTCATCAAGCCGCCCAGAGACTGACAACGGGCGCTGACGCAAGCGCGTCCGTCATCCGGACCGTATCGCCGACGCCACCCACGTCCCGGGTGGCGTTTTCTTGCCCGCCGCCGCCCATACCGGCGGGTTCCGCCGGAAATGGCCAGCCGACGCCCGCATGGTGGGCCGGGCCATCACGTGCCATCCATCAACACATGCAGACGAAACCGACATGAGCAAGACCGCCAACTCCCCCGCCCCGGAAGGCGAGAACATCGAGTTCTACGCCAAGCACCAGAAAATCTATCCGCGCAAGGTCACCGGCCTGTTCGCGACCCTGCGGGTTCTGGGCGTGGTGGTCCTGCTCGGCCTGTACTACTTCGTCCCCTGGTTCCAGTACGACGGTCATCAGGCGGTGCTGTTCGATCTGCCGGCGCGCAAGTTCTACGTCTTCGGCCTGGTGTTCTGGCCCCAGGACTTCTTCTATCTGGCCCTGCTGCTGATCATCGCCGCCCTGGCCCTGTTCTTCTTCACCACCCTGGCCGGGCGCCTGTGGTGCGGTTACGCCTGCCCGCAGACCGTCTGGACCGAGGTCTTCCTGTGGATCGAGCAGTGGCTGGAGGGTGATCGCAACAAGCAGATCAAGCTCGACAAGAGTCCCTGGACACCGCGCAAGATCCGCATCAAGGCCACCAAGCACCTGCTGTGGGCCCTGTTCGCCGCCTGGACCGGCTTCACCTTCGTCGGCTACTTCACGCCCATCACCACGCTCTGGACCGAACTGACGACCCTCTCGCTCGGCCCCTGGGAGACCTTCTGGATCCTCTTCTACGGTTTTGCCACCTGGGGCAACGCCGGGTTCCTGCGCGAGCAGGTGTGCATCTACATGTGCCCCTATGCCCGTTTCCAGAGCGCCATGTTCGATCGCGACACCCTGATCATCTCCTACGACGAGAAACGCGGCGAACCCCGTGGCCCGCGGCGCAAGGGCGTGGATCCCCGCGAGCTGGGCCTGGGCGACTGCGTGGACTGCACCCTGTGCGTGCAGGTCTGCCCCACCGGCATCGACATCCGCGACGGGCTGCAATACCAGTGCATCGGCTGCGCCGCCTGCATCGACGTGTGCAACCAGGTCATGGAAAAGATGGACTACCCCAAGGGCCTGATCCGCTACACCACCGAGAACGCCCTGGAGGGCAAGCCGACCCGCATCCTGCGCCCGCGGGTGGTCGTCTACGGTCTGCTGCTGCTGACCCTGACCGGCCTGCTGTTCTACAGCATGGCCACCCGCACCCCGTTGCGCATGGACATCATTCGCGATCGCAACGTGCTCTATCAGGAAACCACCGAAGGGCTGGTGGAGAACACCTACATCCTCAAGATCATCAACATGGACGAAAAGCCCCACACCTACCGCCTCAGCGTGGACGGCATCGAGGGGCTGCAACTGGTCACCCGGGATCCGGAAATCACCGCCCCCAGCGGCAAGGTGATCACCATTCCGGTACGCGTGCGGGTGGATCCCGTCAACCTGAAGAAGACCAGCTCCGAGATCCGCTTCCACCTGCAGGCAGTGGACGATCCGGAACTTTCCATCGTCGAGACCGGTCGCTTCCTGGGACCGATGATGCACTGAGGAGACGCCGATGAACGACACCGCCCCACAGCCGTGGTACCGCCAGTTCTGGCCCTGGTTCATCATGGCCCTGCCCGCCAGCGCCGTGATCGCCGGCATCGCCACGGTGATCATCGCCGTGAAGAATCCGGACGGGCTGGTGGAGGACGACTACTACAAGGCCGGCCTGGCCATCAATCGGGATCTGGCCCGCAGCGAGCGGGCGGCCGCCCGCGGCCTCGCGGCCCGGGTCGAGTGGGATGCGGCCACCCAGACCATCCGCCTGGAACTGACCGGGGACGGTCCCCTGCCCGAGCGCCTGCGCCTGCGACTCGTACACCCCACCCGCGCCGGCCTGGATCGGGACGTGCCCCTGTTGCGCCAGCCCGATGGTCGCTATCTGGGCTCCCTTGCCCGCGCCCCCGAACCCGGCAACTGGCACCTGCTCCTTGCACCGCTCGACGCACAATGGCGCATTCGTGGTCGGGTTACCCTGCCCGGCACGACCGAATGGCGGCTTGCACCCTGATCCCGGACTGCTATAAATAACAGGGATGCATCCCTCGGGCTGGCGCCCGACCCGCAGGCCGGTGAGGGTGTGTCCAACGACAACGACAACAAACGTCGCGGCCCGGACCCCGCCGGATCCGGCACGCCGTGACCCGCGTGATGGAGATGCAAAGATGCCCGAACCCAAGGCGGAGATCCCGCGCCTGCAAATCGTGATCGCCATCCTCTGGCCCTCGTTCCTCACCTCGGGCCTGGCGACCATCCTGTTCTTCACCCTGTTCGATCCGGTCGTGCTCGCCAACGTGGCGGGACTGCCGCCGGTCTCACACCTCGGCGGCTATACCATCGGCTTTTTCGCCTTCTGGATCCTGACCTCGGCCACGTCTGCCCTGACCTGCTACTTCCAGCAGCCCTGCCACACGGTGGGCACACCGCAGGCCGGCTGACGACCGCCGAAAGGCCTATGGCCGATTTCCGGCGCCGGGACTACGCTGGATACTGCCCGGACGCAAAGGAGATCGGCCATGCTCGAGCGAATCGCCATCATCGGTGCCGGCAACGTCGGCACGGCCGCCGCACTGGCGATTGCCCGTGAGGAACTCGCCCACGAAATCGTGCTGGTGGACGTCCGTCCCGGCTGGGCGCAGGGCATCGCCCTGGACATCCAGCATGCCGGCCCGCTCGAGGGGTTTGACACCCGTCTCACCGGCAGCGAGGACACCGCCGCCCTTGCCGGTGCCGAACTGGTCATCATCACCGCCGGCAGTCCGCGTCGCCCCGGCATGAGTCGTTCGGATCTGCTGGCCGCCAATCTGGCCATCCAGGATCCCGTTCTCGATGCCATCGTCCGCCATGCACCACAGAGCCTGATCCTGCAGGTGGCCAACCCGGCCGATATCCTCACCTGGAATGCCCACGTGCGCACCGGCTGGCCCCGGCAGCGCATCCTCGGTCTCTCCGGGGTCCTCGATTCGGCGCGCATGGCCGCCTTCATTGCCGAAGAGGCCGGCTGTTCGGTCCGCAACGTCACGGCCATGGTCATCGGCGGCCATGGCGACACCATGGTGCCGCTGGTGGAATACTCCTACGTCAACGGCATTCCCATCGCCGAATTCCTCGATCCGGCCCGGATTGCCCGTCTGTCCGAACGCACCTGCCGCGCCGGCTCGGAGATCCTGCAACTCAAACGCGAAGGCACCGCCCACATCGCGCCGGGCGCCGCCATTGCCCAGACCGTGGATGCCATTGCCAACGACCGTCAGCGCATCCTGCCGGGCATCGCCATTCTCGAGGGGGAATACGGTGTGTCGGGCATGGCCATGTGTGTGCCCTGTCAACTTGGCAGGCGGGGGATGGAACAGATCGTGACCCTGCCGCTCACGGACCACGAACAGGCATTGCTGGCCCGTTCCATCGCCGACATTCGCAGGGATCTGCAGCGCCTGTCCGCCTTGCGGGAAGCCGCGCCCCGGCCCGGCCCGGACGAGCCTGCCGGGACGACTCACCCGGAACGACCCGCCCGGGCTCAGGCGGAATCGCCACCCCGGTAATCGGCGTAGGATTTTTCCTCGACCAGTTCCGATCCCAGCTTTTCGTTCAGCTCGCGCTTGACCGCAGCGCGCTCGTCGTTCGTGAAATAGACAGCCCGGGCCAGTTCGATAAAACGCGGACCGAAATCCTGCTTCCGTTCCTGCTCACGAATGTCATCCTCGATATCCCACAGCTTTTCGTTGATCACCTTGAGGCGGGACAGTTCCGCCTGGATATCGGTCGCAGAAGCCGGATGTTCGGCCCAGATGCGGCGCAGCAGGTCCCGTTCGCGGATCACGTTGGCCCGTTTCGTCGCATCCTGGATACGCTCGGCCTTGATTTCGAGAATGGTCAGCTTGTCGAGAAATTCCCCGAAGGAAATCGAAACCTGAATGGTCATGTCGGTATAATGGTCCTTCGTCGCCAGGGATTCCGGCCATTCTAGCAAAACGGCCCGCCCACCGTTCGGAGGTCAACATGCCCGTTCGCCTGCTGCTCGCCGCCCTGCTGTGCCTGATTCTGCTTCCCGCCGGCGCCAGCGGCCCGGACGACGAACTGGTCTTCGACGACGAACCCCTGCGCGAGCCGCTCACCCTTCCCGACTGGTTCAAGGTCAGCTTCCTCGATCTGCCCGAGGATCTGGCGGAAGCCGTCGCCAATGGCAAGCGCGGCATCATTCTCTATTTTCACCAGGAACACTGCCCCTATTGCAAGGCCCACCTGGAGAACAACTGGGGCCAGAAGGACATCGTCGACTATACCCGCCGGTATTTCGACGTGATCGCCATCGACGTGCGCGGCCAGAAGCCCGTCATCGGACTGGACGGCAACGAATACACGGAGAAGGAATTCGCCATCAAGTACAACACCAACTTCACACCCTCGCTGGTGTTCATCGATCGCCATGGCAGGATGGTGCTGCGCCTGCGCGGTTACCGCCCGCCCTACCAGTTCCGCGCCGCCCTCGAATACGTGGCCGATGGCCATCATCGCGAGGAATCCTTCGCCGACTACCTGGCCCGGGCCGAGGGCGCCTACAGCTACGGCAAGAACGAACTCAACCAGGAGGATTTCTTCGCCCCGCCACCCTACAACCTGGATCGCAGCCGTTTTCCCGGCCAGCGACCACTGGTGGTCTTCTTCGAGCGCCGCCGCTGTCACGCCTGCGACGTGCTCCACGCCGGTCCCCTGGCCGATCCCCGCATCCGCAAGCTGCTCGGCAGGATGGACGCGGTGCAGCTCGACATGGAGAGCGACACCCCGGTGATCACCCCGACCGGCCGGCGCACCACCGCCCGCGACTGGGCGAAGACCCTCGAGCTGGACTACGCCCCCACCCTGATCTTCTTCGACGAACGGGGCAAGGAGATCATGCGCATCGATTCGGTGGTCTGGTTCTACCGCCTGTACAACGTGCTGACCTACATCGACGAGAAGGGCTATACCCAGTTCCCCACCTTCCAGTCCTGGCGTCAGCACCACAAGCGCTAGGCGCCAGCGAAGCTGGCGCAGGGCCGAGGGACGAGTAGCGAGTGGCGACGACTGCAGGGATGCAGGAGGTAGAGCGAAGCAGGATGCCGGAGCCGAGGAAAAACGGGTCGGACAACGCCGAAAGCCATCCCCGAAAATCCGGTATTGCGGGCCTCGCTGTGTTATTGACGCAGCGGATCAGGCCTGTTTTTCCCGCGGCGCGCGCGAGCGCCGCCGCCTCCTCCTCGGCCCTCGGTCGTCGCCACTCGGCCCTGCGCCGCGGCGGCGTCCGCCGCCGCGGCGCCTGCGGGGCTCGAAGATCGGCGGCTTGGGCTCCAACAGCAGCTCGGCGTCGATGGCGGCTACCGGGATCTTGTGGCCGATGTATTCCTCGATCTCCGGCAGGGAGAAGACGTATTCCTCGCAGGCGAAGCTGATGGCGGTGCCGGAGGCCCCGGCGCGGGCAGTGCGGCCGATGCGGTGCACGTAGTCCTCGGCATCCTGGGGCAGGTCGAAGTTGAACACGTGGCTCACGGCCGGAATGTGCAGCCCGCGGGCGGCCACGTCGGTAGCCACCATGATGTTCACCTCACCGTCGGTGAAGGCCTGCAGCAGGCGCAGGCGCTTCTTCTGCGGCACATCACCCGACAGCAGCGCCACGCCATAGCCGTTGCCCTTCAGATAGCCTTCCAGCTTCTCCGCCATGCGCTTGGTGTTGACGAAGATCAGCGCCCGCTCCACGTTTTCCTTCTGCAGCAGTCCCAGCAGCAGGGGGATCTTCTCCTCCTTGGCCGGGTAGTACATGCGCTCCTCGATCTGGCCGGCGGTGACCTTCTCCGGTTCGATCTTGATCGTCTCGGGATTGTTCATGTGCTCATAGGCCAGCTCCTGCACGCGATGGGACAGGGTGGCCGAGAACAGCAGGTTGAGACGCTTCTCGGGTTTGGGCATGCGTCGCAGCAGATAGCGGATGTCCTTGATGAAACCCAGATCGAACATGCGATCGGCCTCGTCGAGGACCATCACCTGGATCCACTTGAGATCGAAGATCCGCTGCTTGAAGTAGTCGATGAGCCGCCCCGGGGTGCCGATGAGGATGTCCACGCCGGCCTGCAGTTGCTCGCGCTGGCTCTCGTAACCGGTGCCGCCGTAGACCAGGCCCAGCTTCAGGCCCGTGAAGCGGCCCAGGGTCTCGGCATCGCGGTGGATCTGCACCGCCAGTTCGCGGGTGGGCGCCAGGATAATGGCCCGCGGCGAGGTGGGTGGCCGGTTGGCCGGCGACGGATGGCGCAGCAGATGGGCGTAGGCAGCGATCAGGAAAGCGGCAGTCTTGCCGGTGCCGGTCTGGGCCTGGCCGCTGACGTCCCTGCCGGCCAGGGCCAGCGGCAGGGTCTCGGCCTGGATCGGCGTGCAGCGGGAAAAGCCCGCCGCCTCAATGCCTTGCAACAATTCTTTCGGCAGATCGAAATCGCCGAAGCGGGTGTCGGTCAGATGGGCTTCGCTCATGGACCGCTAGGATAGCAGATCGATATCCGCTCATGGGCTTGCATTCGCCCCCCGGTTGGGCTCAAATGTGCGCAAGCGGCCCCGGCGGCCGGCAACCAGACCTGTGGGAGACACAACCTTGAGCGATAAAATTGTCCATGTCACCGATGACACCTTCGAAGACGAAGTCCTCAAAGCGGACCAGCCCGTCCTCGTGGACTACTGGGCCGACTGGTGCGGCCCCTGCAAGATGATCGCCCCCATCCTCGACGAGATCGCCGAGGAGTACGCCGGCAAGCTGAAGGTCGCCAAGCTCAACATCGACGAGAATCCCAACACGCCGCCCAAGTTCGGCATTCGCGGCATCCCGACCCTGATGCTGTTCAAGAACGGCAACGTGGAAGCCACCAAGGTGGGGGCCGTTTCCAAGTCCCAGCTCACCGCCTTCATCGACAGCAACCTCTGACACCCCCGCTGGCCGGGCGGGGCTGGACACCCGCCCGGTCTGCTGTTACGCTTTACCTACAATCACAAGATTCCCGGACCGCCCGCCGCCTTCCCCGGCAGGCCTCCCGAAAAACCCCTAGACCCGAACATTCCTTGCCATCTTCGCTGCGTTGCGTCCGCTGCGCTGTCGTCGAACCCGGCATTATCCACCTTCCAAACCTGTACCCATGAACCTGACCGAACTCAAGAAGACCCCCGTTCCCGAACTCATCGAACTGGCCACCGCCAACGGCATCGAAGGCATGTCCCGCGCCCGCAAGCAGGACATCATCTTCGCCATCCTCAAGGCCCATGCCAAGAGCGGCGAGGACATCTACGGCGACGGGGTGCTGGAAATCCTCCAGGACGGCTTCGGCTTCCTGCGCTCGCCCGACAGCTCCTACCTGGCCGGCCCCGACGACATCTACGTCTCGCCCAGCCAGATCCGGCGCTTCAACCTGCGCACCGGCGACACCGTCTCCGGCAAGATCCGCCCGCCCAAGGATTCGGAACGCTACTTCGCCCTGCTCAAGGTCAACGAGATCAACTTCGAGCCCCCGGAGAACGCCAAGAACAAGGTCCTGTTCGAGAACCTCACGCCGCTGCATCCCACCGAACGCCTCAAGCTAGAGATCGGCAACGGCTCGACCGAGGACGTCACCACCCGCGTCATCGACCTGGTCGCCCCCGTGGGCAAGGGTCAGCGCGGTCTCATCGTCTCGCCGCCCAAGGCCGGCAAGACCATGATGCTGCACGACATCGCCCATTCCATCACCCACAACTATCCGGACGTCTACCTGATCGTGCTGCTCATCGACGAGCGGCCCGAGGAAGTGACGGAAATGGCCCGCTCGGTGCGCGGCGAGGTGGTCGCCTCCACCTTCGACGAACCCGCCTCGCGCCACGTGCAGGTGGCCGAGATGGTGATCGAGAAGGCCAAGCGCCTGGTGGAGCACAAGAAGGACGTGGTCATCCTGCTCGACTCCATCACCCGCCTGGCCCGGGCCTACAACACCGTGATCCCCTCCTCCGGCAAGGTGCTCACCGGCGGCGTGGACGCCAACGCCCTGCACCGGCCCAAGCGCTTCTTCGGCGCCGCCCGCAACATCGAGGAAGGCGGCTCCCTGACCATCCTCGCCACCGCCCTGGTGGAGACCGGCTCGCGCATGGACGACGTGATCTACGAGGAATTCAAGGGCACCGGCAACATGGAAATCCACCTCGACCGGCGCATCGCCGAGAAGCGCATCTACCCGGCCATCAACATCAACCGCTCCGGCACCCGCCGCGAGGAACTGCTGACCAAGCCCGACGAGCTGCAGATGATGTGGATCCTGCGCAAGGTGGTCCACGACATGGACGAAATCGCCGCCATGGAGTTCATGCTCGACAAGCTCAAGGCAACCAAGACCAACGCCGAGTTCTTCGATTCGATGAAGCGGTAGGGCTCGCGGTACAGGGTCTCTGGAAAGAACGCGGAGGGCGCGGAGACTTGTTGGAATGGTGGGCGGTGCTAGACCCGAATCACTGTGCGTGAATCCAACTACCCTAAATCAATCTCTTCTCTGCGCGCTCTGCGTCTCAGCGCCCTCCGCGTTATTCGCAGCAACCCAAAATAATCAGCCTTTTCAACGATTTAAATAACCCCGCAGGCCTTTGACTTTCCCCCCGGATCGGCGGATCATTGAATTGTGGCGCGCCGGCGCCATATCGTCTGCGAGGGGGAAGAAACATGAATCCGGCACCCGTATCCGCCAGCCGCATCGACTTCGATCAGTGGTCGCAGCTGGCGAAGACCGATCCCGAGTCCTTCGAGCGGCAGCGCAGCGCACTGCTCGATGCCTGCATCGCCCGCGCCTCCCGGAACCACCAGGAACGCCTGCGCCGGCTGCAGTGGCGCATCGATCGCATCCGCGAGACCTCCGGCACCCCCATGGCCGCCTGCGTGCGCATTTCCGATCTGATGTGGCGGACCTTCAACCAGCTGGGCGAGGTCTACCAGCAACTGGGCGACAATCAGCCGCCACCGCCGCGGCGTTCTGCCCGCATCCTGCGTTTTCCTCGGTCCTGACGCACCACGGCACTTGCCGCACCGGGCCGATTTCCGTATGATCGCCGGCCCTGTTACCCGCGTGTGGTGCCCGGAACGGCCGGGAGAGCGACACGCCCCCCTTGGAGATCCAGCCAACATGAAGCCCGAGATTCACCCCGACTACTGCGACGTGACCGTCACCTGCAGCTGCGGCAACACCTTCCAGACCCGCTCCACGGCCTGCCGGGATCTGACCATCGAAGTGTGTTCCCAGTGCCACCCGTTCTATACCGGCAAGCAGAAGCTGGTCGACACCGCCGGCCGCGTGGACAAGTTCCGCCAGAAGTACGGCATGAAGAAATAGGGCGATGCCATTGCGCATTCGCGGCAAAGGGGCGCTTCTGGCGCCCCTTTTCGTTTGCCTGCTGCTGCTCGCCGGCTGCACCGCCCGCGCCGACTGCCGGCTCCCGGAAAACGCCGGTCGCCCGGTCACCGTCGCCGAGGTCATCGACGGCGACACCATCCGGCTCGCGAACGGCCGACACGTGCGCTTCATCGGCCTGAACACGCCGGAGCGGGCCCGTGACGATCGCCCTGCCCAGCCGCTGGCCGAAGAAGCCACCGACATGCTGCGCCGCCTGCTGGCCGGCGAGTCGCTGCGCCTGGTCGTCGGCCAGGATCCCACGGACCACTACGGTCGCCTGCTGGCCCATCCCTTCCTGGTCGACGGCAGCAACGTCACGGCCCGCCTGCTGGAGGCCGGCCTGGGTTTCCAGGTGGTGTTTCCGCCGAACCTGCGTTTCGCAGACTGTTATCGCCGGGCCGAGGCCCGGGCTCGCGCGGCCGGGCGCGGCGTGTGGCGCGAGCCGGCCTTTCACCCGGTACCGGCAGCGCGGCTCACGCCACGGGATACCGGCTTCCGGCGCGTCACCGGCACCGTCTCCCGTGTCGGCGAGAGCCGCACGGCCTTCTGGCTGAACCTGGGGCCGGGCTTCGCCCTGCGGCTGCCGAAGAAGGATCGGCGCTGGTTCAGCCGGGATCCGCGCGAATTCGAGGGTCAAGAACTCACCGTGCGCGGCTGGATCTATTACGTGCAGAAGCGCCACGAGCTGCGCATGAACCTGCGCCATCCGCTGATGATCGAGCGTCTCGACTGAGGCTGCTCGTCCCGTCCGCGGCCAGCGGCTACAATCTCTCCCCCACGACAGACGACCACCGATCATGACCGACCAGACCGACGACGAGCTGACCCGCGACGCCCTGCGCTATCACGCCGAACCGATCCCGGGCAAGACCGGCACCCTGCTGACCAAGCCCTGCGAAACCCAGGCGGATCTGAGTCTGGCCTACACCCCGGGCGTGGCCGCGCCGGTGCGCGCCATCGCCGAGGATCCCCGGACCGCCGCCCGTTACACCAACAAGGCCAACCTGGTGATGGTGGTGACCGACGGCTCGGCGGTGCTCGGTCTCGGCCGAACCGGCCCGCTGGCGGCCAAGCCGGTGATGGAAGGCAAGGCGGTCCTGTTCAAGCGCTTCGCCGACATCGACGCCATGGACATCGAGGTGGACGCCGAGGACGACGAAGCCTTCATCGACACGGTACGACGCATCGCGCCGGGCTTCGGCGGCATCAACCTGGAGGACATCGCCGCCCCGGCCTGCTTCGAGATCGAGCAGCGGCTGAGCAAGCTGCTGGACATTCCCGTGTTCCACGACGATCAGCACGGCACCGCCATCATCATCGCCGCCGGCCTGCTCAATGCGCTGGAAATCGCCGGCAAGGACATCCAGAGCGCCCACATCGTCTGCGTCGGCGCCGGCGCCGCCGGCATCGCCGCCATGCGCATGCTCAAGCACCTGGGCGCCCGGCGCATCTATCTGGTGGATCGCCGCGGCGTGGTGTACCACGGCCGCGAGGGCGTCAATCCCTGGAAGCACGAATTCTCCCGGGAGACGGAACGGCGTACCCTGGCCGACGCGGTGCGCGGCGCCGACATCTTCATCGGTGTCTCCAGCCCCAATCTGCTGACCCCGGAAATGCTCGCGAGCATGGCCGAGCGGCCCATCGTCTTCGCCCTGTCCAATCCCGATCCGGAAATCGATCCGGCCCTGGCCCGGGCCACCCGCGACGACGTGATCCTGGCCACCGGCCGCAGCGACTATCCCAACCAGGTCAACAACGTGCTCGGCTTTCCCTACATCTTCCGCGGCGCCCTGGACGTGCAGGCCACCTGCATCAACATGGCCATGAAGATCGCCGCCGTCCACGCCCTGGCCGAACTGGCCCACGAACCGGTCCCGCCCGAAGTCCTCGAGGCCTACGGCCTCGACACCCTCGACTTCGGCCCCGACTACTTCATCCCCAAACCCTTCGATCCCCGACTGAAGGAAAAGGTGGCCGGCGCGGTGGCGCAAGCAGCCATAGACACGGGCGTGGCCCGTGTCAGGGAC
>Ga0256832_1000968_pt1 | contig 19210 bp, 19 predicted proteins | sample 134614metaG_FD_190534 | JGI IMG/M metagenome (GOLD analysis project Ga0256832, IMG submission 190534) | Hydrothermal vent microbial communities from Lau Basin, Pacific Ocean - 134-614 | ecosystem: Environmental > Aquatic > Marine > Hydrothermal vents | place: Pacific Ocean: Lau Basin | collected...
AAAGAAATTGATATTTTTTCATCATTTCCTCAAAGAATTAAAATAAGAAGTAGTAAACAAACATCGAAAAAACCTAATAATCTATGAAGCAAAGTAAGCCTTAAATCGCAAATCTAACATCTGACATCTGAAATGAAAAAATCCTCAATTCCTCAAAAAACATGATACTTTATTCATCAAAATTTTTAAAAGTCAATTACTTGGAGTTACAATATCTGATGCATTTTTATTGGACGAACTATGCCGGCTATATGGATGCAGAAGGAATTTATCACGAGTTTCTAAACTTTTTGAGCAAACGTATTTACAAGCGGGCCAACCAAATTTATGTTGATTGGCGACAAGTAGAGCATTTGATTTCGCAAGAAACCATCGATTGGTTTTTACAATATATTTTGCCAAAAATAGCGTCACATAAAGCTTATAGAATGGCATTCCTACTCCATAATCCTGACAAAATAAAGCTTCCGGAACATGTCAAAGTAAACAATATAGTGTTATCAGCCCGCGTTTTTTCTGACCCGGAATCATTGATGCAATGGCTCATGGATGGAGCTGAACGCAAAAGCCCGGGAGAAGATAAGCACGATCATCAACACGGAGATGCATGTCATACTTGATAATTTTTCATATTTTTAAAAAATTTTAAACAATGAACAAACTTTTATTAAGCTTTTCCATATTGTTTTTGCTATTTTCTGCTTGTGACATTAAAGAGGAAGGCGTATCAGATGCACTTATTGTTGAAGTAGAAAATCCTTATGGCACACAATTAATCACCAACTATAAAGTGCCGTTTTATGCAAAAAATCGTGCCGGAAACGATTTGACTTCCGGCGCCGTTTTTTATGTCAACGCTGTTGCACAAAGCACTAATGAAATCCTTTTTGATAGAGCCGGCTCTTATGAGATAACAGCTTCGGTTAGTTTGGACGGACAGACTGTCAACAGTGATGTCTATACGGTTCATGTGATTGAGCCTCGTCATACTACTAAAATCATGGTAGAAGATTATACCGGCACTTGGTGCACCAATTGTCCCCGTGTCGCCTACAAATTGGAACAAGCCGTTGCACAAAATCCTCATATCGTTCCGGTAGCCATTCATTATTCGCGCTGGGCAGGTGATGACCCGTTCGGATTTAGCGAAGTTACCACTTTAACGCAAGCTTACAATATTCAAGGGCTTCCATCGCCCATAGTTAACCGAACGCTCGGCTTTGTATGGGATGAAAACTACGGCACATTGGAAGCGGAAACTAATAAATCACAAGCCTTGGGATTGGCTATTTCCTCTTCTGTGTCAGGGAATACCCTAAATATTGATGTTGCTGTTAGATTTGATATGGATTTGTCCAAGAAAAATTTAAATTTGGTTTTATACTTGACCGAAAATGGCCTGCATGCCGACCAAGCCAATGGCACATCTTATTACGGCGGGCAAGACCCGATTCCGGATTTTGAACAAAAACATTGTCTTCGAAGTGCTTTAATTGGTCTTTACGGAACTACTATCCCATCCGGAGAAACAACAGCTAATGCCATATATCACTATCAATTTTCGGGGAGTATTCCGGCTGAGGTTAATGATATTAACAATTGCGATATTGAAGCCTTCGTTATCGACGGAAATGATCAACATGCCCCTTTAATCAATATTCAAAAAGCAGCGGTAGGCACCATTAAAGATTTTGATTAAACCTTCAATCCTGCCCGCTTGATAAGTGCTTCTACTCTTGGTTCACGCCCTCTGAATTTTTTATAAAGTGTCATCGGATGCTCACTGCCACCGGCTTGTAACAGGGCTTTAAATTTTTGTGCCACTTCGGGATTAAAAATACCTTTTTCTTTAAAATACGCAAAGGCATCGGCATCTAAAACTTCCGCCCACTTGTAGGAATAATAGCCGGCTGCGTAGCCTCCGGGAAAAATATGGCTGAATGCGACACTCATATTATTTTGTTCGTAATAGGGTAACACTTGTGTTTTGGCCATGTGTTTTTGTTCTATTTGAGAAACATCTGTATCATTATCCGGGTCAAACCGGTAGTGCCAACCCATATCCAAATACCCGAAACTCAATTGCCGGTTGGTAGCATAGCCTTCCATAAATTGTAATGATTTTTTGATGTTTTTCAAATCTTCTTCCGGCAATTTTTCACCGGTTTGGTAGTGACGGGCAAACAAATCGAGAGCTTCTTTTTCATACGCCCAGTTTTCCATGATTTGTGAAGGCAATTCTACAAAATCCCAATACACATTGGTACCGGACAAACTCGGATAATGACTTTGCGCTAACATACCATGCAAAGCATGTCCAAACTCATGAAAAAGCGTCGTAACTTCGTTAAAACTCAACAAAGCCGGTTCTGTTGCCGTAGGTTTGGTAAAATTGGTAACAATAGAAATATGAGGCCGCGAATCTTTACCATTTCTTTGCCATTGATCTTTGTAAGAGGTCATCCAAGCGCCTTGACGTTTACCTGCACGAGGAAAAAAATCTGCATAAAAAACAGCCATAAATTTTCCGGTTTCATCAAAAACTTCAAAGACTTGAACATCAGGATGATAGGTGTCAATCCGGTCACTTTTTACAAATTTCAAGCCGTATAATCTGCCGGCAATCTCAAAAACACCTTGCAGTACCTTGTTTAAGGGAAAATAGGCTTTGAGTTTTTGTTCATCGAGCTGTAATTCTTGTTTTTTTAGGATATTCATATAGTAAGGTACATCCCATTTTTCAAGTTTATCGATCCCATCTTGACGGGCTAAGGCTTCGAGTTTTTGCAATTCGGTTTTAGCTTTCGGATAAGCCGCTTGATGTAAACTATCTAGAAAATCCAAAACATTTTGAGGCGTTTCGGCCATTCGTTCTTCCAAAACATAATCGGCATAAGTTTTGTAGCCTAACAAATTTGCCCTTTGCTTACGTAAACCGGCTATTTGCAACACAATTTTTTGATTATCAAAAGCATCATTTTTAAAACTTCGACTGCCATAAGCCAATACCATTTGCCGGCGTAAATCTCTGTTTTTTTGATATTTCATAAAAGGTATATAAGACGGCGCATGCAACGTAAACAACCAACCCGTTTTTTGGCGTTGTTTGGCCAAATCGCTTGCAGCATCAATGACAGATTGGGGTAAGCCATTCAAATGCTTTTCATCGGTTATCAACAATTCAAAGCTGTTGGTTTCATGCAGCACATTTTTGTTAAACTGTAATTTAAGGCGAGTTAATTGTTGATCTATTTCGCGTAATTTTTGTTGTTGTTGGTCACTGAGATTGGCACCATTGCGCACAAAACTTTTGTAGGTTTTGTCAAGAAGCATACTTTGTTCGGTTGTTAATGTATCCGGATTAACATGTTTTTGAACATAAGCAACTTTGTCAAACAGCGCTTTATTTTGTCTGATATTGTTATAAAAATCATTTAAAACAGGTAAAATTTCCTCAGTAGTTTGCTGCCATACGTCATTGGTTTCCGCCGAATTGATATTCATCAAGATACTTTGGATACGTGACAAATGCATCCCAGAAAATTCCAATGCTTCTATCGTGTTTTGAAAGTCCGGAACCTCCGGATTTTGCACAATGGCATCAATTTCTTGTTGTGTCCGTGTTATATATTTTTCAACAGCGGGCTTAAAATGTTCGGGTTTGATGTCTGAAAACGGCACCGTATCAAGATAAGTATTAAAATCTGAAAGTAAAAGATTTTTCATGTATTGAGGATTTTAAAATTTGATTAAACTTATTTTTCAAAAAAAACCTTATTCAAAAAAAATAGCTATTCCCAAAAAGATTAAAATCAGTCCGAATGCTTTGACAAGAAATGATTCATATTTTTCATAAGATTTGACAATTTTCCGGTTTGTAAAAATAACGGATACCAAACTAAACCACAAAAAAGTCACTGTAATCAGCATAAAACTGATGCCTATTAAGAACCAAATAGGCACATCGGGCGGCATCAACACGCTAAACAAACTCAAAAAAAACAAAGAGGCTTTCGGGTTTAATACATTGGTAAAAAATCCGGTTTTTATTGCTTGCCACGTGCTTAATTCCGGCGAATTTCTATTACCACCAATTTCTATTTTCTTTCTCTGAGTCATAAATGTTTTAGCGCCCATATATATAATGTATAATGCACCGGCAATTTTGATGATATAAAACAATGATTGATTTTTTTGCAACAGATAAGCCACGCCGGCTATTGAATACAATATATGAACACCAATACCAAGCCCTATACCCAAGGCGGTATAAACAGCAATTTTACGATTATATTGTAAGGCATTTTTAAGGACCATTACAAAATCCGGTCCGGGGCTCATCACTGCCAACAAATGAATACCGAAAATCAGTAAGAATAAACGAAAATACATCACCGGTTCCTATAATTTTTCAATATCTTTGCAAAGATACCCGTAATTTTTGGAAGTCATCACGATGAATCATAAATTTAGCATATTTTTCAACTTTTTTATCCGGCATAACAAAATTCGAGCTTTTGCTGTCTTTTTTTTCATTTCGGCTCTATTATGGATAATGATGCAATTGAGCAAAACTTATCATTACAACTTAAAGGTTCCCGTGCTATATCAAAATTTACCGTCTCAATACTATAAAGGCTTTTTGCCAAAAGATACTTTATCGATTACACTGAAATTATCAGGTTTTAAAATATTACATTACAAAATATCAAAGCCCGTTTTAAAAATAAATGTTCAAAAAGACAAATTGATACATCAACGCGTATGGAAAACAGATAAACATTTTTCGGACATACAAGCCTTGTTTGATGAGAATGTACACATTATTTCAATATCACCCGAGAAATTAAATATACAAATTAAAAGCGTTCACAAAAAAAAGGTTCCGGTTTACCCGGATGTAAAAATAAGTTTTAAAGCAGGCTTTAAAAATAAGGAAAAAGCCAAATGGCAACCGGACAGTTTATGGATTTTTGGACAACCGGGGGCTATAGATACCATTAATAAGATTTATACCAAAGTTTATGAATTCAAAAAGATTGCTCACACCATAGATAAAAAGCTTAAATTAAAAGAGTTAGAAGGGATAAAATATAATACCAATCAAATTCGTTACCATTTACCGGTGTCAGAAATAATTGAAGACACTATAAGTTTACCACTCACAATTATAAACAAGCCTGCAAGTGTAAAAGTATTCTTGTTTCCCAAAAAAATTAAGTTAAAATTTAAAGTCTTTAAAGAACAATACAAACAACTTAAACCTAATGATTTTATGGTAATTGTCCGGTATCAACCCGAACTAAAAAACTGGAAACCGGAGCTTCTCAAATATCCTGATGGCATTTTTGATATTCGTTTTAAACCTGACAAAATTTCATATTTGATTAAATCCTGATTTATGATAAAAATTGGATTAACCGGCGGTATCGGAACCGGCAAGTCGACCGTTGCAAAAGGCTTTGAAAAACTAGGCATTCCCGTTTATTATGCCGATGACAAAGCCAAAGCCATTATGCAACAAAATCCTGAAGTTAAACGGCAAATTACAAATCTTTTAGGACCACAAGCTTACCAAGATAACCGACTGAATGTCAGTTATATTAGTGGCATAGTCTTTGAAAATCCAAATATGTTAAAAAAATTGGAAGCTATTGTGCATCCGGCAGTGAGAGAAGATTTTTTAGAATGGACCCGGCAACAACATGCCCCTTATGTCATTGTAGAAAATGCTATTTTGCATAAATCGGGCATGGACAAATTGGTGGATTGTATTTTAGTTGTAACTGCAGATTTGGAAAAACGGCTAGAACGTTTAAAAAAACGGGACAAAAAAAGTAAGGAGCAATTACTTAATATCATTAAACAACAAGATAATGAAGCCGAATTGTTAAAAAAATCAGATTTTGTCATTGAAAATAATGACAATGAGGTCGATTTGTATAAAAAAATCTCAAAAATAGATTCAAAAGTTAAAAATATGTTAAAAAAAGGTTAATTTAAGCAAAATTCTGCTGCATAATTCATATCTTTAACATAATTTTGCTTGATGAAAAGAAAGAGTATCATACTTTTGGTGATTTTCATGACCATTTCGGTTATCGGGATTAGAATGATGCAGGTGCAGTTGCGGGAAAATGATATCAAATTGCGCAATCAGCGGTTTTATTACTTGATGAAGCAAATACTTTATTCCATAACAACCAAAGCACAGAATTACGAATTTGACAAATATTACCAAAAGTTTAAAGATACCAAAAGCAAAGACGGCCAAAACAGCATTTACGAATTTGTTTATAAAAAGGAAAACAAAAACAGTAATGAAGTCTTTGCTTACAAGCATTTGGTCTTGGAAAAAGGCATTAATTTAAAATTTCCGATTTCCGAGAGTCAATTTGATTCGGTTTTTGGTAAAATAAGTGTTGCTAAAACCAAATCACATTTTTTTAGAAATGGTAAAATTCAGCAAAAAAACGAGTTTAATAAAGCTGAAATTGACAATATTGACAATCGCTATCTCGAATCGACATTTAAGGACATCTCGGTCATTGAGCCTATTTACAAACGTATTTCTGTTGATAGTTTGCGTAATTGGATTCATGAAGAGCTTGTGAAACGTGGCATTAATTACCATTACGAATTCGGGATATTGAATAACGGCATATTAACCAAAGTGCATTCTAAGCATTTTAAGCCTGATGATAAGCGATTTAAGTATTATAAATTTAAAATTTTTCCCGATAAATCGGGAATGACCAAATACGAATTAGTTCTTGCATTTAATAAAAACGAATTGTTTAAGCATGAGAGTATGCGTATCCAATTTTTGTCTGATTTATTAATGATGATTATTTTGATCATTTATATCTTGACAATTTATTTTATTATCAGGCAAAAAAAGATATCGCAGATGAAAACTGATTTCATCAACAACATGACACACGAATTTAAAACGCCTATTGCAACCATCAACTTGATTGTCGACGCCATGAAATCGCCTCGTGTCAACCGTGATGAACAGCAGTTAAACACTTATCTCGACATGCTTAAACAAGAAAACAAGCGAATGTTAAACCAGGTGGAAAGTGTTTTGAGTTTATCGGTTTTGGATAGAATTGACCTCAAATCTGACAAACATCCGGTTGATATTCACGAAATTTTGGAAGTTGCCATACAGCATGTCAGCCTAATGATACAAGACAAAAACGGCACGCTTCATACGGACTTTAAAGCCCGTAAGACGGTGGTTTTAGGAGATGAAACCTTGCTGACCAATGTTTTTGTCAATATTTTGGACAATGCTGTAAAGTATTCAAAAGAACATCCTGAAATTTCCGTTAAAACATACAACGATAAAAAAGGACATATTTTTATTGAAGTAAGTGACAAAGGTATAGGGATGAGCAAATCGGTGCAGAAGAAAATTTTTAATAAATTTTACCGCGAAACCACCGGCAACATTCATAATGTAAAAGGTCACGGTTTAGGATTGGCTTATGTGCAAAAGGTAGTACAATCCTTAAACGGAAAAATTACGGTTAAAAGCACCAAAGGCGAAGGAAGTACATTTACAATTCAATTGCCATTGGCAGACAATGAACCAACACAATAAAACAAGATTATTAACACAAACAAAAATAAACATGACACAAACAAAAAAGAAAATTCTACTCGTAGAAGACGACATCAATTTCGGTATTATCCTCAGAGATTATTTGAGAATGAACGATTTTGATGTAACTTTAGCCCGTAACGGTATGGAGGGCTTTGAAAAATTCAAGAAAGATTATTATGATTTAATCATCTTGGATGTGATGATGCCTTACAAAGACGGCTTTACGTTAGCTAAAGAAATCAGAGCGCGTAATCAGCAAGTGCCTTTAATCTTCTTGACAGCCAAAACTTTGAAAGAAGATATGCTTAAAGGCTATCAACTCGGCGCTGACGATTATATCAACAAACCTTTCGATTCGGAAGTTTTGTTATACAAAATCAAAGCTTTATTAAATCGTAGAGCTACGCCGGTAGAAGAAGAAAAACCGGAAGCTATTTACTTTAAAATTGGTGATTTTAAATTTGACTCCAAGCTCAGACAGCTTACTTTCCGTAATGAAAAACCGGTAAAATTATCACCCAAAGAAAGCAAACTACTCAAGATGTTGGCAACTTACAAAAATGATTTGATGCCACGCGAAAAAGCCTTGACTAAAATTTGGCAAGATGATAACTACTTCACTTCCAGAAGCATGGATGTTTATATTGCCAAACTAAGAAAATTATTGCAACGTGATCCGAATGTTAAAATCGTCAATATTCACGGTGCAGGTTTCCGTTTGGTAGACGAAACGGATGTTAAAGAGCAAGTATAATTATTTTCATAATTATATTTAGGTTAACAACACGATAAAGAGGCGCTATCTAGCGTCTCTTTTGGTTTGTTAAAAATAATTGGAACAATTTTTTATAATTTATTTAAAAATTCTATGGTATTAACCCCGTCAGCATAATCCCACAGTTCGGGAGATTGAGTTTGTCCGAATGCCAAAGTGTTTTTTAATTCCGGCTCATGACTGACAACTGCTTGAATTTGGTCCCGATCATGTTCCAATATTTTTTGGACATCGTCAATGTCCTTGTAATATTCATAAAATAAAGTCCCAATAGGCGAAGCATAATGACTGTCTTGTTTCAGTAAAATCAAACCGTTATCTATAAGGCTATTTCTAACCTGTTCATCTACTGACATGAGATAAACCGCTTTGTTGTAATCATAATTATTGGCATATTTTTGATAATTTATCAAATCTTTATACTTTAACAACGCCCTAAACAACGGATTAAAATCATAATTTTCAGGCACAAAAATTTTAGAAACATTGCGACAACCCAAACCGAAGTATCGCATGATGTCATCAGCTAATTTGACCAATTCTTCCTGCGATTCTTTTCCGGTTAAAACGGCAACCGAATGGCGGTTTTTTCGAATAATGTGTGGATATTTTCCAAAATAATAATCAAAATATCGCGCCGTATTATTACTGCCGGTGGCTATCACGGCGTCAATATCTTTAAGTGTGTCGTCAACAAATTCGATTTGGTCTTTGTATTCCGGATTTAAATACATTAAATATTTGGCTAACAAGGGCAACAAAAATTTATCGTTTGAAGATAACTTGGCTTTAATCTTATGTCCGCTAGCCAAAACACTTAAAAAGTCATGAAAACCCACGAGTGGAATATTGCCAGCCATCACCACACCGACCGTTTTAGGGTTCTCATTATTTTTAAAATTTTCCTTTTCAAACCACCTGTCAACTTTTTCAGGTTGTAAAGCCTTGCTCCAATTATCCAAAGCGTATAATACATTTTCTTTTGTAAACCAAGGATTTTGCTCATGCGCTCTGTTAACTAATTGGTTTAACGCATCAAAAAAAATATCGTTATAAGAGATATCTGTTTTCTTTTGAACGCCGTCTTCTTTAAATTGCGACAAAAATTTTCCGATATTTATTAAAGAATTTTTTCGTTCTTGTATTGTCATTATCAAAAATGGTATTATATTTGTCTACAAAATTAAACTATTAATACATAAAAACTAAAAACTATGGCATTATTTATTAACGAAGATTGTATCAATTGCGGCGCATGTTTGCCCGAGTGTCCTAACACCGCTATTTACGAACCCGGTGAAGAATGGAATATGGCAGACGGTACTTGTCAAGATGACGATACAGCGCATGAACCACTTTCTGATGAGTTTTACTACATTGTGCCTGATAAGTGTACCGAGTGTGTCGGTTTCTTTGACGAACCGCAATGTGTAGCTGTTTGCCCTGTTGATGCTATTGATAAACATCCGGATTATCCTGAAACACCGGAAGAATTAATGGCTAAATACAAAAAATTACATTGTGTAGACTAATTTTCTTTACAGAGAAAAATTCAAAAGCATCGTTTCATTCCGAACGATGCTTTTTTTTATGAAACCGGTTATAATTCAAAAATTTTAAAACTTTGATGGATATTTTTTACCAGATTCTCAGTGCGTTCGGCATGCGTATCGGTGATAAAAATCTGTCCAAAAGTTTTATCATTGACCATTGTAACAATTTGCGTGACACGTTTCTCGTCCAACTTGTCAAAAATATCGTCAAATAAAAGAATCGGTATTTGTTTCGACTTTTGTTTTAAAAATTCAAATTCGGCTAATCGTAATGCAATTAAAAATGATTTTTGTTGTCCTTGACTACCAAATTTACGAATAGGTTTTTCGTTAATTTCAAATAAAAAATCATCGCGGTGAATACCTTTGGAAGTATGTTGCAACATACGGTCTTTCTGAATATTTTCGGCCAATAAATCTTGCAGCGGTTTGATTTCCAGTTCCGAATAATAGCTGATATTGACTTGCTCTTTATCTTGTGACAAAACCGCATACTTTTCTTTTAAAAAAACCGCAAGTTCTTTGATAAAATTTTGTCTTTTTTGATAGATTAACGACCCATATTGGTGCAATTGTTCATCATATATTTTAAGAGTCGACTGATCAAACCGGTGATTGGCCGCAAAGTATTTTAACAGCCGGTTGCGTTGGGTTAATACCTTTTGGTAATTCATCAATGCCGATAGATAACCGGCATCGGCTTGTGAAATAATCTTATCAATAAATCGGCGGCGGGTTTCGCCTCGTTCCGCAATCAAATCGCGGTCATACGGTGAAATCATCACCAATGGAATCAACCCGATATGGTCGGCGAGTCGTTCGTAGGTTTTGTTATTGCGTTTAAGTATTTTTTTCTTATCGATTTGATAACCTACTTGAATGATTTCGGTTTTGTTGTTTATATCAAAAGTTCCTTTTATACTAAAAGCTTGTTCATCAAATTTGACAATTTGCCTTATATTGTTGTTGAAATAAGACTTGCCAAAAGCCAAAAAATAAATGGCATCTAAAACATTGGTCTTCCCTACTCCATTATCACCGACAAAACAATTGATTTTGTCATCAAACATAAAAGTTTTATCGGCAAAATTTTTAAAATTGTATAATTTGAGTTCTTGTAAATGCATAATTATTAATAACACCGGTCAGTGCAAAGTTAGTGATTATTGGTTAATTGAGGATTTTTATTAAAGCACATAAGGCACATAAGTTCATATAATACCAATTCGAAATATAAAATAGTCAAAAAATATTTGGGTATCAATTTTCTCTTTTGTGTCCTTATATGTCTTATGAAGTTTTAATTCATTTGAGATTTCTTCCCCGATAAATCGGGACAGGCTTGTCATCTCTACTTCGAAATAATAAGCGTTTCATTTTTTCGCCCATCCTACGCGCACTTTACCGCTTTCCACTAATCGATACTTTATTCCACTAACAAATCCTTTATACTAAGACCTAACAGGTTGTAAAAACCTATCAGGTCAGGTCTTTTCTTACTTCGCACTTTATCGCTTTTCTCTTTTACACTTTATAAACTTTTAACTTTCAATATATATCTTTATCTTTGTCATATAAAATTAAAGCTATGGGTTTTTTAAGAACAATCATTATTATTATAATTGTCTATTATGTTTTCAAGTTTATCATGCGTTTGTTGGCACCGATTATGGCCAAAAAAATGATGGAAAAGGCTACGGAAAACTTTGAAAAACATTTTAATAACCCTTACTACAAGGAACGTCCGCAAACTAAGGAAGGCGAAACTTATATCGAGAAAAAACCAAAAGAGAATCTGTCCCGCTCAAAAAACGATGAAGGAGAATTTGTAGATTTTGAAGAGGTGGATTGAATCCTAAAAAATCTCAGGACAACCCATTCTAACCAATTGCTTACGACAATTAAAGTTATAACCCAAAGTTAATTGATGAAAGCCACTGTTACTGATAGGCGTCGGGCTCATATCATAAGTATAAGTGTAAGCCATAGTAAACCTTCCAATAGTTGCCCCCACAATGGGTGTTAGCGTATTAAAATAAGTTAAAGTAGCATCAGGTTCCCAATCTGTCCGGTATGAACCACCAATGTATACCATATTATTATCTTTCAAGTTGAAATAAAATTTTAAATTGGCATCAGTAATCAACTGACCTGAAAATTCCTTATACTGAACCAAAACAGACGGCTCAAAATACACATTGCCTTTACCGGCATAAATACCCATGGAGCCTACATAATTACGCAGATTAACAGGTTCAAAATTACTATATAAATCACGACTGGCTAACAAAGCGTTTTTTAAAGTTGCATTAAAGAAAAAACCTTTGTAATGGTAAGATAAACCGACATCCAGATTATAATACATCTCACTTTGCACCACACCGGCAATAATCGGGTCGAACCGGTTAGGGTCAAAACTGGTTTCATCCAATTGATTTTGAACCATAGTTCCGGCAATACCAAAAGATAATTTATTAACATTAGCGCCATTTCCGAAATTGATATGGTGGGCATAAGCCAACTGCAAACCTTTTTGCGAGTGATAACCATTACGATCATTAAAGATGATGGCACCTATACCGTTCTGTCCTTCTTCGCCTAAATGTGTATGAAAGCTAAAAGTTTGCAACATCGGGTTGTCAGCCACATCAAACCACTGCATTCGTCCGGTCAACCGGATTTTGGCACAACTACTGGCACCTGCCATAGAAGGATGCAACAAATACAAATTGTCGGATAAATAATCGTGATAGATAGGAATACCTTCCTGTGCATTTATAAGATTGGATTTTGCAAAGAAAACCAATAAAAATAGTAGTAGAACAATTTTTTTCATATGTGTGTTATATGATATTTTTTGATGATTGTGTTGATTATTTTATTATATCGTAAATAAAAAACGCCTAAAATTATAAAAAATTACCTTAAATGCCTAATTTATTCTTTAAAAAACGAATCTACAAATTCATTTTTATCAAATTCTTGTAAATCTTCTATTTTTTCTCCGACTCCAATATATTTGACCGGAATTTGAAACTGGTCTGAAATACCGATAACCACACCACCTTTGGCTGTACCATCTAACTTGGTAACTGCCAAAGCATTAACTTCGGTGGCTTTGGTAAATTGTTTGGCTTGTTCAAAGGCATTTTGCCCGGTTGACCCATCCAAAACCAATAGAATTTCATGTGGTGCTTCCGGCACAATTTTTTGCATCACTTTCTTAATTTTGGTCAGCTCATTCATCAAATTGATTTTGTTATGCAAACGGCCTGCTGTATCAATCAGCACTACATCTATGTCATTGGCAACAGCAGATTGCAAGGTGTCAAAGACAACCGAAGCCGGATCGCTTCCCATTTTTTGTTTGATGATAGGAATCCCGACTCTGTCAGCCCAAATTTGTAGTTGATCAATGGCTGCCGCTCTAAATGTATCTGCTGCTCCCAACATCACTTTTTTGCCTTCATTTTTATACTTGTGTGCCAGCTTGCCAATGGTCGTAGTTTTACCAACTCCATTGACACCGACGACCATGATTACATAAGGTTTGGTAGTTTCGGGAATATATTTGAGCGCATGACTTTTTTCATTTTCTGCCAACAATCCGGCTATTTCCTCTCTTAAAATTTTATTAAGCTCAGCGGTTCCCAAGTATTTATCTTTTGCTACCCGTTTTTCAATCCTGTCAATAATCTTTAAAGTGGTATCAACCCCGACATCCGATGTAATCAAGACTTCTTCCAAATCGTCCAAAACTTCATCGTCAACTTTTGATTTGCCGGCAACCGCTTTGGAGAGTTTTGAAAAAAAACTTCTTTTGGTTTTTTCCAAACCTTTATCTAAACTCTCTTTTTTTTGTTTTGAAAATATTTTTTTAAACATATTTGTTTATTTAATTAGCACGAAAATAGTATTTTTCTTATCAAAATCCAAAATCATAAAATAAAAAAATCCAACCTTAATAAAATAAGATTGGATGTATAAAATTTTAAAAAAAATCTAAATGTTATTTTTTGAAAAAATCTTTAGCCGCTGCGGCGTTAACCATTTTTTCTTCAAAGACATATGCACCTGTTTTAGGTGATTTCTTCAAACGAATGACTTTCGTAAATTTTTTGGAACCTGTTTGTAAGGTTGCTACTGTTTTCTTTGCCATGTCTTATATTATTTAATTTCTTTGTGTAGTGTGTGTCTACGCAAAATAGGATTATATTTTTTTAATTCCAGTCTTCCCGGGGTATTTTTTCGGTTCTTGGTGGTAATATATCTTGACGTGCCCGGTAGTCCACTATCTTTGTGTTCAGTACATTCCAAGATGACTTGAACTCTGTTACCTTTTGATTTCTTTGCCATGATTCTCTAAATTTAAATGTTTCTTGTTAGATAACCTTTTGCTTTTGCTTCTTTGATAGCAGCAGCAATCCCTTTTTTATCAATAATTTTTAAACCCGCTTTAGAAACTTTCAAAGTTACCCAGCGGTCTTCTTCGGGAATATAAAATTTCTTTTTAAAAAGATTGACATCAAATCTTCTTTTGGTTTTGTTGTGTGCATGAGAAACATTGTTTCCCATCATCACTTTTTTTCCTGTAATTTCACAAACTCTCGACATCTCGCTTTGTTTTTCGTATATTCAAAATTGAGTGCAAATTTATAAATTATTTTTTATTAGACAAATATTTTCTGCCTATTTTTTATTAAAAAATTTTTACCTAAATACCGGCTTAAAATTAAACCGATTTAAAGCATTTTGTAACCTAATTTTAATCCCAATCCACCATAAATTGAAGGGCTATAATTAAATTGTATAAAAAAACGGTTCCAATCACCACGGATTCCAAAATCCAGCTTACTTCGCGAGAAAGTATTTTGAATATCCAAAGGGTTATTCACATCATCGGCAACAACAGCGCCAAAACCAACCGGGTCGGCAACATAAACCGGATAGGTTCCTTTTACCATAATGTGAGAACTTCCTAAACTAATACCGCTGCCTGCAAATATATTGATATGCGAACTAATATCATAGTCAAAATAAGCGGCAAAATTTAAAGCGGTAAATGAGATATCAATCTCTTGATTGTCATAAGGACCGGCAGTTTGTCCGGTAATAGTAACCGGTGTGTAAATTTGCCCCGGACGAATATCTAAATTGGTATGTCCATACAAGTATGCACCACTCGCTTGCAAACTGATACCATAGGATTGGTCTTGCAAAGATTTGACCAATAAAGCCAAATCTTGTTGAATGCCGGCACCCAACATGCCTATCTTAAAATCAGAATCCGGAATGGGAATATATGGTATGAAATTAAAAGCTATATTGGTATACTTCAACCGATAGGTTCCTTCCAAAAACGGCAAAGGTATAGCTGATTTTTGACTACCCGCCGGTGTGTTAAATTCGATTAATGGACGTCCTAACAAATCCTTTTCTTTTGAAACCAGAGTAATATGCTTTAAAGAATCTCCAAAAACGGTTTGCGCCATGATTTGGTCAGGATCTTTGGGTTCAAAATGTTGCAGATTGAGTTTAGAAACATCAAAAGACCAATCCTCTTTCGGGATATTGATATACGCTAATTTTATGCTTAAAGTCAAGTGATGTTTGTCGTCTTTTTTAATTTTTGAATAGGTGACATCAGACAATCCGAAAACAATAGCCTTATTGAGCGGTTTGACATAAGCTTCAACCAACTTACTACCGTCTTCAACACCACCTTGTATCAAAGCGCCGGTATCGATTAAATTTTGTGCTAAACCGGTCATAATAGTTGTTAACCAAATAATTAGTGTTAGTGTTTTTCTCATATTTTAATATTTAACAAAACAAAATTACATATACCACGAAAAGTAAAGGTGATTTTTATTTCAATAAAATAAATACAAACGACAGCACCTGTTGTTAACCTCTTATCCGGAATATCATTTTTTTAAAATCAATAACAGAAATAAAGCCTCATTCTCCTTGAATCTGATCAATATATTTTCGGGCAATTTTTTCAATTTTATGCGGAAAAACCACGCTATTAATTTGAATTGCTTTTGGTTTTAATGTCTTACCGTCATATTCATTGATAATTTTTCGATCATTATATAACCGGAAAAGTATATCTCCTTTCTGTTTATTCTTTGAATGTACCAAAATTGACGGATTAAAATAACGCCAACTCAAAGCGGCAATTTGTCCGTTTTGATAAATAATCAATTGTTGGTTGGTACCGACAAAAATAGGTGGATGAATTAAATTCCTGTAAAAATCAATATGTAATGACTTTTTAAAAAGTTCTTCATAAATAGCAACAACTATAATGTAAACAAATCCAATAAAAAAAATGATGTCAAGCAATTGTCTTTTTTCTATTAAATTCAAAATAAATTTTAAAATAACATCATAATTATCATAAATGAACTTCATGATAAATGTCAAAATAAACATATTAATAATGGTGTAAAAAATTCTAGATACAACTTCAAAAAAACTTCGATGTTCCATTACCATAAAATCCACCTGCTTCCCTTCTAAATAACAGGATAAATCAGGTGGAATTTTATGTTTGGGGATATTGGTCAACATCACCCGAATAGCTTTAAAATCCGGGATAAAAATTAATACCAAAGTAGCCTCTACCGGTTTTTAAAGTCAACGGAAAAGCATAATACGGTTGAATGATAATTTGCCCGAACAGATTAATGCGGGTAGACACACCGGTGCTAAAAATAGGATAACGGGTTTGTCTGTCTGCCTGTCTGGTTAAGCTGATGTTGTCGTTATGATTCCAAATCAATCCGGCATCAAAAAACAGATTTAAATCGGAAAAAAACATTCCCGACTTAATCAGTGCCAATCGTTCGGGTCCGGTAAAAGGAATACGCACTTCAAAATTACCGACAAGCATTTTACTCCCAAGCAAATCGGTATACCACAAACTTTGACCGTTGGTCGCCATCATGCTGTCAAACATTGCCGAATACGAATACCCGCGTACAAAAAAATCATAACCCAAATACAAGGGCGGAAGAATACCGCCGTCATAATAAGTCAATTCAGCATCTCTACCAAAACGATTGTAATGCGCCAATTTGAAGGCAAAACTAACCGGTTTAAAAAACAAATATTTACGATAATCAAATGTAAATGTCGTTAAAGTATTTTTTCCGAAATATTGCTGCAAACCGACTCTAAACCGTTGTCCTTTCATAGGGGCGGTTAGTCCGAACACGGAATTATCGCCTACGAATCCCGTGTTTAATTCATGAAAATTAAAACCTGATGGCGCCTCTTCGTCTTTTTTCTCATAACCGTAATATCCGTAGGCATACCCCGAATAAGGGTCATAATGGTCATAATAAAAATTATTGGCGGTAATTTTATAAGAATAGTGCGCCAACGAGCCACCCAACTCCACTCTTAATGTTTTTGAAAAAGGATAAGATGTATATAAACCGACCTTTTCTTCAAACATTCTTATGGTATAAATTGTATACCTATCAACCGGAACATCGGTATTTTGAATCTGAATAGTGTCTTTATAAACCCCTTGATAATAAGAAGTATATGGTATATGCGACAGTGAGGCGCCCCAACCCAAACGGTGTTTTTGGTTAAAATAAGCGGCATATGCCCCAAAATCATAGACTTCGCCGTTTAAGGAAGCGGCAGCAAAAAGTTGGTGTTGCCCGAGCATATCACTAAAAATCATACTCACACCGCCCATCATACCTGTGCCATACATACTGGAACTGCCGATACCCACACCGATATTACTGATATAATCGAGTTTGAATTTGGGCTTGTAAGGTTTTTCAACAATGTCAAACTTCAAATCTTCATATTTGTTTCGCAACAAACGTTCTACCAAACTGTAATTCAAATCGATACGGGGCGGCAACAAGGACGGCGCTATTTTAATCGTCTTGTCTTCTATCGGAGTGTGATAAAATTCGGAAATTTTGGCCTGCACCAACTGATATTGATGTTTGGCAAAATAATTATAAACTATTTCATTATTTTTATAATTAATACTAAAAGCAGGAGAATATTTGGTTATCCCCGATATGCCGGTAAAGAATTTGGTCAAACGAAATATTTGCCCGGATTTGATTTGATAGCGATACAAATCTCTAAACCCGTCAAAATCGGATAAAAAGTAAATATTTTCTGTCGTTTTATCAAACTGCGGATTCATATTATTGGCACCCGGAAAAATAGCCGGATAGGATTTTTCACCGCTTGCCACATCTAAAATACCGATATGGTATTTGACCGGATACAATTGCCGTTTAACATAATAATAATCTGTTGTAAAAACAATTTTTGAGCCGTCAGCTGACCAAGCTGCTTGCATTTCAGAATAAGGATCATTGGTTAATTGCGTTATTTTTTTAGTGTCGATATGATAGAGATACAAATCGGGTTGTCCATCCACTTGTCCTAATAATAGTATAGATTTACCATCAGGGGACCATGCCGGAAACGAAAAAGCTTGCAAACCCGCAACTTTAAAAATATCGGTTACTTTGCGCTTGCCGACATCGACCAATGCCAACTGGTTTTTACCATTTTTAAAGATGATATAAACAAAATATTTACTATCGGGCGACCAACTTCCGGCAGATTCGAAGGCATCAATCGCATCAATATGGTTGGTCATGGCTTTGGAGGAAATTTTATGCATTTTACGACTTTTGATGTCTGCCACATACAAATCCATAGAAAGCACATTTTTTTCCGATAAGAAAATCATTTTTTGTCCGTCCGGGCTGATCACGGGGGACACATTCATCCTACCGGCATTCTTTTCATCAAACAAAATCTTTCCAACTGCCAAAGTGTCACGTCCGGTTAAAAATTGGCTATAATAATTTTCATTGGAACGTTTCCATTGTTTTGACAAAGAGTCCAGTTTGATATGAAACACCGTATCAACGGCTTGTTTTAGTCCCCAACGCAAACTTTGATAAAACAGCGGTTTAACTTTATCATCGCCATATGTGCCACCAATATATGCCCAAAAATCTTGCCCGTAGCGATAAGGAAAATATTTGCTTTTATACAGGTCTTTTAACAACGGGAAATCCTTACTCAACACGGCATCACGCATCCACATAGCTGTATGTTCGTCATAACGCCCCAAAGATAAATACTCCGCCATACCTTCAACCATCCATAGCGGCACATTGGCCAAATTGTTAAAAGACAAGGAGTCGTCGGTTTTGATTAAATTATATTGAAAAGCATGCACCATTTCGTGTCCCAACACAT